>ERZ1034361.3-NODE-3-length-223406-cov-6.656834_pt1 | contig 223406 bp, 234 predicted proteins | sample MGYA00520617_ERZ1034361 | MGnify/ENA primary metagenome ERZ1034361 (study PRJEB33736, sample SAMEA104284507) | Azolla filiculoides | biome: Urban; feature: Water surface; material: Ditch water | place: Netherlands | collected 2015-10-28 | depth 0-0.1 m ... | reverse complement strand
GTCACTATAGTGTCGTCTCTCTCTCTCTCTCTCTTATTTATATGTCTTAATAAGTGTCAAATAGGGCACCTAAATATATAAATATTAATTTTCTTGAATAAATTTTTAAATACTTATGAGGATTACAAAATGTAACAAGTTTTATCAACACGATAGTGCTTTGATTAAAATTGAAAATACATATAAACTTAACGCAATTAACAATAATAAGGAATTAAAACCATTTGCCTTTAAACAATACTTGTACTTTCAGTAAACAAAAAGTTTTACAATTATCACCATTAATACAAACACTAGTAATTTCTGAGGTAAATAATGATTTGAAACAAATAGTCAACTTTCATAATAGTAAATCATTCAAGTTTGATATAGCAAATCAATTGACTGATGGTCTTGATAAATATAAGAATTTTTTTTATCGTGAAGGTAGTTATTATGATTTGGTTATTTTGAGCACATTAATTTTGGACAAGTTAAGTATTAAATTATGTAATCTTATTAAGACATTTAATGATCGGCAAAAAATTCTTATAATTTCTGAGCATAGAGAATCTAGACATCTTATTGAATTAATTAATATCGGTATTAGTGGATTTATTGCAAAACCCATTTCATCAAATGATTTATCATCTGTAATGAGGAAAATTTACTTAGAAATCAGAAGTACAAAAGTTATTGTGTTATTTCCTGGATGTATTTATGATATGAATGAAAAGAATTTGATTCGTGATAATAATGTGGTTCCATTAACAATGAATGAGAGAAAAATTATTGAACTACTAGGTTCCCATAGATATGTCAATTTTACTGCTGAAGCAATTTATAATCATATATATTTTGATCAACCATTTAAGGATATTAGCTTAGATTCAATTAGATCTATCATAAAAAGATTGAGAAAAAAGTTACCAGATAATTGCATTCTTCACCAAAGACTTTTAGGCTACCGTTTAAATATATTGAGCTAGAAAATGAAATTAACTATTCTTTTAATGCTAATTGTAAATGGTCTCGTATTTGCTAATGATAAGTTTGATAAATACTTTGTAGATGCTGGAGAGCAATATGGAGTGCCACCATTGCTTTTAAAGAATATCGCAAAAATAGAAAGTAATTTGAATCCCAATGCTATTTGTATTAATAAAAATGGTACAAAAGATTATGGTTTAATGCAAATCAATACAATTCATCTCAAAAGACTAAATAAGCAATACGGGGTAACAGAACAAATGCTTATGGAGCCAAAGATAAATATCTATGCAGGTGCTCAGCTTCTTTCTAAAATTATTCATCAGCATGGATTTAATTTTGAATCGATCGGAAGATATCATTCAAATACTGAAGAATTTAAAAAGAAATGGAATGGAAGATTAACAAAAGAACTATCAAAATCATTAAGAAAATCTACACTTTAAATAAACTACTTTCTCTTTTTGATAATAATTATGGAGTTCTAATTTAATTAATTCCTGTTCTTTGATATAACGAAAGATACCCAAAAGATTTCAAATGACATTAAAATGACATATAACTTTTGCTATAATAATCTTTTTTAAAGGATTTACGCATGAAGAAATATTTAATTGGATTATTAATATTAGTTGGAGTTATAAGTATAACTTCTTTGTTTGGAGCAAGCGCTCTTGAGAACACAATGTTAATTGAACAGCTTAAAAAAGACAAATCATTACAAGATAAAGTTAAGGCAGATTATCAGAAAACAAAGCTTAGTAATGACACTACTGATAAAAATTACAAGCTTAGAATACTTGATAGTAACACAACCGGTCAAAAGTTGTACAAGAATTCAAAAGATTTAAACACAACTGATGATTCTAATGAGACAAATGAGACAAATAAAACTCAAAATGTAAAACCAAAATATACATTAAAAAATTATTATAAAAATTTTACACCATTCTTCTACGAAGACCAAATATCACTTGTTGAAGAAATTGAAAAAAGACAAATTATTCTAAAAGATGGAACCGCACTTGAGAGATTTGGAATAAAGTTTTTTAAAAATAGTTCAAATGAAATCCCAACTTCTGGTGTCCCTGATGATTATGTTTTATCAACTGGAGATAGTTTAAAGATATCAATATATGGTTTGAGTGAATATGATGGAGAGCTTGAAATAAACAAAGATGGAAAAATTATTATTCCTCAAGTTGGAGCGCTAAGCATTAGAGGTCTTAAGTATAAAATAGCAAAAGCGACTATTTTCAATAAATTAAGTTCAACTTACCCAAATACAACAATAAATATAACAATAGGAAACACAAGCCCTTTTGCAGTAAGTGTAGTGGGTGAAGTGAATAAGCCCGGACTATATACAGTCAATGCTCTATCGAAAGTTAAAAATGCTTTATTTATGGCTGGTGGAATAAGTAATATTGGGAGTATGAGAGATATACAAATTAAAAGAAATGGAAGAGTTGTAGCTACATTTGATTTGTATGATTTGTTAAGAGGTGGAAGAGATAACGGAGATGTTTACCTCTATCCAGGAGATGTTATTTATGTGCCAACGGCTACAAAACAAGTTTTTTTAGATGGAAATGTCAAAAGCCCAGCTATTTATGAGCTTCAAAATAATGAAACTTTACAAGATTTAATTAGATTTGCAGGGGGACTAAATAGTGACTCAACAAAAACTGTAAAAATATTTAGAAGTGAAAAGGGTGTTCGAACACTATTTGAAGCTAAACTAAATGAAAAAGTTATTCTTCATGATGGCGATAAAGTTATGGCTGGAAAGATTTCTGATGTTACTGATAATCTTGTTTATTTGTACGGAAATGTATATAAAAATGAATCAATTTCTATTGATAAAAGAGATACGGTAGGATCATTATTCAAAAAACTTGTAAATTTTTATGGAACAGACAAGGTATTTATGTCAAATACAGATATGGGATATTTTGTAGTGAAAAGAGTTGATGAAAAAACACTTGAACATAAAATATTATCTGGGAACCTTCTAGAAGCAATTAATGGAAATAAAAAATTTGATGTTGAATTACAAAGTGAAGATAAAATATTTGTATTTAATAAATCAATAACTCAGGATATTAAATATATTGCTGTAGGTGGTGAAGTCTTAAGAGGTGGAAAATTTAAATATTTTGATGGTATGAAGTTAATCGACGGAATAATGGCTGCTGGGATAAAAAAAGAATCCGATTTGACAAAAATCAAAGTTACTTCGGTTAGATCAGATAACACGTATGATATAAAATATTACAACTACGATGTTGCAAACAATATTACATTAAATCCATATGATGATATTAATATTACAAATTTTGCAATCAATAATGATTTTGAAGAAATTACAATAAATGGTTCAGTTATTACCGGAGGTACGTTTAATTATTCGAAAGATTTAACACTTAATGAGCTTATTAATATGGCTGGTGGTCTAAAGCAAAATGCAAATAAAGAACAATTCGAATTAGTTTCATATAAAGTTGAAAATGGAGTGAGAACTCATGAAGTGAAAATTTTAAACTTAAAAGAATCATTGGCTAGTAATCTTAAACTAAATCCATTTGATGAGGTGATGATTAGACAAGTTGCACAATGGGGGGATCAAAAAACTATAATACTCAAAGGGGAAGTTAATTATCCAGGGGAATATACAATAATGCCTGGGGAAAAACTTTCAAGTGTACTTAAAAGGGCTGGTGGATTAAAAGCAAGCGCTTTCGTCGAAGGCTCTGTATTTACTAGACTCGATATCCAAAAAATACAACAAGAAGCTTTTCAAAAACAATTAAACGATTTAGAATCTTCAATGATGTATCTTTCAACTCAGCCTGATGAAGCTGGAAAAAGCACTAATTCTGCCGAATTACTACAGGTTCTTGATTCTGTTCGAAAAAGAGGTGAAGCTACTAAAATGATAGGAAGACTATCTATAAGACTCTCTAGAAATATTAATGAATTTGCCAATAGTCAATATGATATTGTATTAAAAGGTGGAGACACATTAACAATTCCAGAAATTGAGCAATCTGTTGCAATAATGGGAGAAGTCATGAATAATACAGCCGTAACTCATATTGATGGTAGCGATATATGGGATTATTTAGAGCAAGCAGGTGGACTTAAAGAGAGTGGCGACCAAGATGGAATTTTTATAGTTAAAGCAAATGGCGAAGCTAAAAGATTAAAAAAACATTTTTTAATTGTATATTCAAATTCAAAAGTAGAAGCAGGAGATACAATAGTTGTTCCATTTAAAGTTGATAGATTTAGTGGTTTGAAATTTGCTAAAGATATAACAAGTATTATTTATCAAATCGCAGTTTCTGCCGCAGCTCTAAAAACAGTTGGAGCTTTATAATGGATAGTCAAATCAATGTTCAAAACAATAAGCAAATATTAGAAGAAGATGAAATAGACTTAAGGGAGCTCGGAAGAACTATAGGTAGATACAAATGGAGCATTCTGTTTTTCTCTTTATTTATTACAGCTATGGCAGTATTGTTTGCACTATCAAAGCCAAATGAATATGAATCAAAAACGCTTTTGATGCCACAAGAAAATGCAAAACCAAATGTAAGTGGAGGTTTGGCTGCATTAGCTGGTATGGCTGGCGTTGATGTTGGTGGAGGAGGAGCTCCTGGGGCTGAAGAATCATTTAATGCGCTTCTTAATAATTATGATTTTATGAAGTCGTATATAGAAAAATATAATATTCATAAAAAATTAGCTTCTGAAGAATCTGTAAAAAACTACCAGTTTGCTTTAGGATATGACAAAGTATATAAATTCATAAATGATAACAAGAAGAGTTCTCGTGACTCTAATTCATCTGAAGAGGAATTAATATTTAATACATTCCAAAGTGTTTCAAAAACAATTGTAATAGCAGCTGATAAAAAATCAGCAATTATTACAATGTCAGCAAAACATAGCGATCCAGAAATGGCTAAATATTTAGTTGAAAGCTTTTTGTCATTTGCAAGTGCTCATTTAAAAGCAAAAGATATGCAAGATAATGAGCAGAAAATAAATTATTACAATGAAGCTATAAGAAATACAAATGATATAGCACTTAAGGTCAAGCTTGCAGAATTAGCTTCAGCATTGATTCAAAAAAGAGTTTTATCTGATGCCAATGAGCTTTACAACGTAAAACAGTTTACAAAACCAGAAATTGCATATGTTAAAGATAAAGTTGGACCAAAGAGAGCATTGATTGTTGTCGTTGCATTTGTAACATCAATAATATTAGGAATATTTGGCGTATTTTTTATTGAGTTTCTTAGAAGCAATAAAGAAGAAAATCTAGAGCAATAGTTTAGAACTTGTAAAAGTTTAGATTTATAGTTTATTAGAATGAGAAATAAACTATAAATCCTAGCCAAATGATAGCAGTAAATATAATACTTATTAAAACACCAAAAGCGGCAATATCTTTTGCATGCTTAGCTAATATGTGAAAATCTTCACTAGATAAATCAACAACCTTTTCAATACTTGTATTAAAAGCTTCAGCAATTATCGGCACAAATAATGATCCAAACAAAAATATTTTACTCCACAATGGATATGGTAAAATCAATAATACAAATGTAAAAAAAAGAAAAAAAAGCATTTCTATTTGAAATGCTTTCTCTTTTGACAACTCTACTAATCCATCCATGGAATATAAAAAATTATTTTTTAATGAGTATTTGGGTTTCATCTATAGTCCTACCATTTATGAGTTATTTGAATACCAAAAAGATCACTCTGTACAATAGGCATAAATGTAGTCTTTTTGTGTGGTGATGTAAAGTAAAAACCACTTATAGCACCAATGGCTGCACCAGCAACAACATCTTTAGTATAATGTTGTTTTGAATCAACTCTAGACCATGCAACAAAAGAAGCTGTAATGTACGCTGGTATAGCATAATCTAAGCCATATCTTTGATGAATAAATGCAGCAGAATGAAATGTTAAAGCTGCATGACCAGATGGAAAAGAATGTTCGCCATTATCTTCCGGTCTTTTTGCATCAACTGAATATTTCAGTAGATATGTTGTTCCTAGAGTTGTTGCAAATCCATTATGAAACTGATCCCTTCCTGATACATCATTTTGCAAATAAGTATTTCCGTATGCAGCGGCAGGGAGTAATAATAGAAATAAATCACCAGTTTTTTGCACATCAGTTTTATTTTCACTTGCCAAGCTAGAGACAGTTAAACAAGAAGCCATGAGTGAAGCTACAAACAGACTATTTAATATCTTTTTTGGAGCATAATTATGCATATATATCCTTTTGTAAACTTTTATTATTTAATTGTAACAAAATTTAGTTGTCATTTGTGTGTCAGATTTTACAAAGTAGTTGAAAAGATTCAATGACTTTAACAATTGGTATTGCAAAAGAGGTGTTATAGTATTTTTTGATACCCAAGATTGATACCTGGTTGTGATTTGAATAATATTTTGTATAAACAATTGAAATAATTATTAATTATAGTTGAAAATAGATATATTTACTTCAGTGTATTGTTATGTAGTTATTTGTGAGAATTATGTGTTTTGAATAATTTGATAAATTTATAAGTGGTGCGGATGAAAAGACTTGAACTTTCACACCTTTCGGCACCAGATCCTAAGTCTGGCGTGTATACCAATTTCACCACATCCGCATAAGTGGTACTCCCTGCACGATTCGAACGTGCGGCCTACGCCTTAGAAGGGCGTTGCTCTATCCAGCTGAGCTAAGGAAGCATAAAAAAAGAATTGAATTCTAACTAAATAAACTTAAAGTAGAATGGGGTAAGTAACGGGGCTCGAACCCGCGACCCTCGGAACCACAACCCGATGCTCTAACCAACTGAGCTATACCTACCATATAAAATAAGACTTATAAAAATTTAAAATAACAAATAATGGTCGGAGTGAGAGGATTCGAACCTCCGACCCCCTGGTCCCAAACCAGGTGCGCTAACCAGGCTGCGCTACACTCCGAAAAAAACGTCAACACCATTTAAAATGGAGTGGAATAATATCTTAAAATTTTTTAGTTGTCAAGAGTTTTTCGAGAAAAGTAGAAAAAAATAACAAAAATTATTTTTTTCACTTTCTTTTTTTAAAATTGTATTAGTCCATCAATCGGTGAACTAGCTGTTGCGTAAGGTTTTTTAGCAATTCTTCCAGCTTTGTATCCAAGTCTTCCCGCTATTACAGCATATTTCATGGCTTCAGCCATTTTAATTGGATCAGTTGCACACGCTATAGCAGTATTTGTTAAAACTGCTTCAGCACCAAGTTCCATAGCTATACTAGCATCACTAGCACATCCTACACCAGCATCAACTATCACAGGAACTCTAACAGCATCTTTTATGAACGCAATATTATATTTGTTTTGGATTCCAAGTCCACTTCCAATTGGAGCTGCTAATGGCATGATTGCATCTGCTCCAGCGTCTTCAAGTTTTTTAGCAATTATTGGATCATCACTCGTGTATGCCATAATTGTAAATCCATCTTTTTTTAGTATTTCACAAGCTTTAATTGTTTCAATAACATCAGGATACAAAGTTTTATGCGCATCCCCAATAACTTCAAGTTTTATAATATCAATTCCAGTAGCTTCTCTCATTAATCTAAAAGTTGTAACAGCTTCTTCTGCAGTAAAACATCCAGCACTATTTGGTAAAAGTCTTACATTTGTACCTTTGAAATAGTCAAGCAAGTTTTCTTCTTTTGGATTTGTTATATTTACTCTTCTGATTGCAACTGTTATAAGTTCACTTCCACTTGCTAAAGTAGCCTCTCTTGTTGTTGCGAAATCTTTGTATTTTCCACTTCCAACGATAAGTCTACTATTGAATTCGTATTTTCCTATTTTTAGTATATCGCTCATTTATAACCTTTATTGTCTAATTTTGGCAAATCATAACGATGATTTTCTTTTATTAACCTTTTTAGAGTTTCCTAATTTCATCAATTAAATCTTGAGGCTTCATAGAGTAATCATTTAATGCATAGTTGACAGAAGCCAAAGTGTGTGCTAAGCTAGCCGTTATAGCACTTTCTATTGGAGTGTATTTCTGAGCCAACAATGATCCTATAAGGCCACTTAAAACATCACCGCTTCCACCAAAACTTAATTTTGCAGTTCCAAAAGTATTTATAAAAATCTTTTCGTTTTGTCCGATTAAAACATTTGCACCTTTTAGTAGTAATACAACATTTGGATATTGTTCACAAAATTTATTTACATATTTGAATCTATTGTTTTGCAACTCTTCAATTGTAATATCTTCTAAATCGCATATTTTAAGTAACGAGCAAAATTCTTTTGGATGAGGAGTAAGTACAATATTTGATTGAGATAAAATTTTAATGATACTTGTTTGATAAAACATATCAGCATCAATAATTTTTGGTAAATCATTATTAATAAATCTATCTTCTAATTGTTCACCAAGTCCCATACCCAATGCAAGTGCTGTAGTATTTTTTGGAATTTCTTCACTTTGCATTATGTGCAATGGAAGATTAGTTGCTTTTGTTATTGCCGTTACGAGTCCAGCTCCAAATGTAAATCCAGCTTCACATGCAATTATTCCAGCACCTTTTTTATCTCCGACAATAACAGCCAGATGACCATAGCTTCCCTTGTGAGAATCAAGTTTTGTTCTAAAAGGCAATTTCATATCGCAAGATTCAAGTAAAAAATAATTTGTATTTATTTCATATATCTGTCTTGAAATTCCTAGATTTCCAACAATAATTTCACCAGTAAAATCTTTCATATAATCCAAGAAAAGTCCATTTTTTAATGCACCCATTGTTATTGTAGTATCTGCTGAAAATGGAATAACTGGAAAATCACATGCAATCTTGTAAGCCTTTAGATTGTTTAACTTGGAAATAATATTGAGAATTTCATCACTAATTGGCTTATTAAAACCACTACCAAATAAACATTCTACAACTATATTGTAGTTATCAGAAATTATATCTACTGGTTTAATGCCAATTTTATTAGCTCTTTCTAGTTGTGTTTTTGACATGTTTGATTTTGTTCCAAAAGGCATATAGAGCTCAATATTAAAATCCCCAAAAAGTGTCCTAGCTAAAGCAATTCCATCTGCTCCATTATTTCCATTTCCGCTTACAATTAAAATTTTTGAACCTTTGTCAAACTTATTAAGTATGAAATTTGCCATAGAATTGGCTGCATTTTCCATCAATAAATCTTCACTTAGTTCAAATTCTTTATAGCATCTTTGGTCTAAACTATTCACTTCTTCAAATATTTTTTGCATTATTTTTTCCTAAATTTCCATCCGTCTTTTGTTAATATTTCGATTATTTTGTCTTTTTTATCACCTTGAATCTCTATCCAATCTTCATTTATTGTGCCGCCAGTGGCCAATTTCTTTTTCAATAATTTTAAAATTTCTTTCTTTTTTGCATCATCCAATTGAAATCTTCCGACTAATGTGACAGGCTTTCCATTTCTTTTTTCATATGTAAAAACCAACTGATGTTCATTTTTTGTTAACTCATTAGTTTTAACAGTTTCTTCATCTAATTTGGCACCCATTTCAAACATTTGTATAATCCTTTCTTATGTAATTTTTTTAAATTTGTATAATGAAATAATAGCATTAAAAAGGTTCATTTTAGAATTACTTTGATAAAATTCTCACTTAAATTTTAGAAAATATTTTAAGAGAAAAAGGTAGTAATCAGATGTCAATAATGATTCAAAAAAGAAACGGTAGAAAAGAAATTTTAGATATCACAAAGATCCAAAAACACACTATTGCAGCAACAGAAGGTCTTGATGGCGTAAGTCAAAGTGAGCTTGAGATAGATGCTCAGATAAAATTTATCAATGGAATGAGTTCAAGTGATATTCAAGATGCATTAATAAAAACTGCTGTTGAAAAGATTGATATAGATGTTCCAAACTGGACATTTGTTGCATCAAGATTATTCCTTTATGACCTATACCATAGGGCAGGTAAAGCAACGCATGGTATTAAAGGTGAAGCTTACAGTCATTTGCAAGAATATATTAAAAATGGTCAAAAAGAGGGAAGAATTATTCCAGAACTTGAGGTAGGGTATGATTTGGATGATCTTCACGATGCAATAGTTCCTGAACGAGACAAATTATTTTCTTATCTTGGAATTAAAACTTTAAATGATAGATATTTACTTAAAAACTCAAAAGGTGAACCTATTGAACTTCCTCAGCAAATGTTTATGGGAATAGCAATGTTCTTGGCTCAAAACGAGAGTGATAAACAAGAAAAAGCAAAACAATTTTATAATGTGATTTCTCAATTTGAAGTTATGCTTGCTACACCAACTTTATCAAATGCAAGAACGAACAGACATCAACTTAGTTCATGTTATATTGGATCAAGTCCTGACAATATCGAAGGTATTTTTGATGGGTACAAAGAGATGGGACTTCTATCTAAATTTGGTGGAGGAATAGGTTGGGACTGGAATAGTATAAGAGCACTTGGTGGAGTAATTGACAACCACAAAAGTGCTGCTGGCGGAGTTGTTCCATTCTTGAAAATTACAAATGACATTGCTCTTGCTGTTGATCAACTAGGAACACGAAAAGGGGCAATCGCAGTTTATCTTGAGCCTTGGCATATGGATATTGTTGATTTTATTGATTTAAAGAAAAATAGTGGTGAAGAAAGACGAAGAGCTCACGATTTATTCCCAGCGCTTTGGATTAGTGATTTATTTATGGAAAGAGTGCTTGCTGATTCTCATTGGACACTTTTTGATCCATATGAAGTTAAAGATTTAAGTACTTTAAGTGGCAAAGAATTTACTGCGAAATACGAAGCATACGAGCTTGATGAAACTATTACAAAAAATCAAATCAAAGCAAAAGATTTATGGAAAAAAATATTAACATCTTATTTTGAGAGTGGAAGTCCATTCTTGTGTTTCAAAGATAACGCAAATAGAGCAAATCCAAATTCACATAGTGGATTTATTAGAAGTTCAAATCTTTGTACGGAAATATTCCAAAATACAGAACCAAATTATTATAAAGTTAGAATAGAATTTGATGATGGAAGTGTAAATCTTTATGACGAAAATGAAAATGTAACAGTTGATAGTGGAGTAATAAAAAAAGCAAATAAAATTACAGCCTTAGATAAATTAGATGGTAAAAATATTTATATAGTTGAAAAAGAAAAGATTGATGGAAAGACTGCTGTTTGTAATCTCGCATCTGTTAATCTTAGTAAAATAAACACAAAAGCAGATATTGAAAGAGTTGTTCCAATTGCTATGAGAATGCTTGATAATGTTATTGATTTGAATTTTTATCCATTGAGAAAAGTAAAAGCTACAAATAGTGCTACAAGAGCAGTAGGTTTAGGTGTTATGGGTGAAGCACAAATGCTTGCAGAATCTCTTATTCACTGGGGTTCAGCAGAACACTTTAAGAAAATAGATAATGTTATGGAAGCAATAAGCTTTAATGCAATATCGGCTTCTTCTAAACTTGCAGTTGAAAAAGGAAAATATCCAGAATTTGAAGGAAGTAATTGGTCAAAAGGTATAATGCCTCAAGATTTTTCTCCATCTTCTGTTGATGCACTAGTTGATAAAGATTTGTTTGATACAGGATATGATTGGAATCAATTAAGAGAAGATGTTAAGAAAAACGGAATGAGAAATGGTTACCTAATGGCTATAGCTCCAACAAGTTCAATTTCTATTTTAGTTGGTACAACTCAAGCAATAGAACCTGTTTATAAAAGAAAATGGTATGAAGAAAATCTTTCTGGATTAATTCCAGTAGTTGTTCCAAACCTTAGTCCAGAGACTTGGGAATATTATAAGCCAGCTTATGAAATAGATCAGCTTGATCTTATTAGAGCAGCTTCAATAAGACAAAAATGGATCGATCAAGGTCAAAGTACAAATATTTTTATGAGTCTTGATAAAGCAAGTGGAAAATATTTACATGATATTTATACTTTAGCATGGCAGCTTGGCCTTAAATCAACATACTATCTAAGAGGACAATCTCCAGAAGCTACAAAAGAAGTAGCAGACAGAAGCACTGAATGTGTTGGTTGCCAATAAGCATTGGCACGAATTAAAGGAAACAATTAATGGCTAAGATAGAAAAAAAAACGATATATAATCCAGATTCATTAGAAAATCTTAATGACAGAAGAACATTTGGCGGAAATCCAGATGGTATGATAAATTTTACAAGATGTAAGTATGAATGGGCAACTAGACTTTGGGATATGATGGAAGCAAATACTTGGTTTCCTAGAGAAGTTCAAATGACTGGTGATGCAAAAGATTATAAATATTTAACAGAAGCTGAGAAAAGAATGTACGACCTTGTTCTTTCTCAACTTATTTTCATGGATAGCTTGCAAACAAATAATCTTATGGATAATATCAATCCATATATTACAGCTCCAGAAGTCAATGCATGTCTTAGTAGACAAAGTTATGAAGAAGCTAATCATAGTAAGTCTTATGCTGTAATGGTTGAATCAATTAGTGATAATACTGACAAGATTTATGACATGTGGAAAACAGATGCAAAACTTAGAGAAAAAAATAATTTTATTGCAGGTGTTTATAAAAATCTAAGTGGCGATATTACTGATGAAAAAATACTTTTAGCAATGTTTGCTAATCAGCTTCTTGAGGGCCTATATTTTTATTCTGGATTTGCAGCAATGTATGCACTTGGAAAATCAGGAAAAATGCTTGGAAGTAGTCAAATGATCAGATTTATCCAGAGAGATGAAGTTACACATTTACTAATTTTCCAAAACCTAATTAATAGTACAAGAAAAGAAAGACCAGAATTATTTACAGATGAATTGGAAGAGACTGTTAAAGATATGTTTAGAAAAGCCGTAGATTTAGAAGCTTCTTGGGGAGAATATATTACTCAAGGTCAAATTCTTGGATTTACAGATAAAATCATTAGACAATATATAGAATATCTTGCAGATCAAAGACTTGAAGCAGTTGGTTACAAATCAATGTACAACGTAAAACACCCAATTCCTTGGGTTGATGGATATGCTTCATTTAATGATCAAAGAACTAACTTTTTCGAAGGAAATGTAGTAAATTATTCAAAAGGTTCGCTAGATTTTGACGATTTTTAATAGATAATTTTCAAAATGAACTTAATCTCATTACAGTTAAAAACAACATCAAATTATGAAGCTAATCTTTCTGATTTGATTGATAAAATAAATAATTCTGTACAAAATAGTATTATTTTGGCGCCAGAATTAGCTCTTACTGGATACGCTTATGATGATATGGAAAATGCATTTAGTATTACCGAAAAAGCTATTGAGAAATTAATTCATTTGTCGTCAAATAAAACAATCGCAATAACACTTCTTGAAAAACAAGATAGTAGTTTTTTAAATACTATGTACGTTTTTCATAACAATATGATTATCCATAAACAGTCAAAGCATAAATTATTTCTTTTAGGTGATGAACATAAATATTTTATACCAGGAAAAAATGATGATATTAAGCTTATTTCAATTAATGGTCTTAAAGTAGGAATTTTAATTTGTTTTGAGATCAGATTTATTGAACTTTTATTCAAATTAAAGGGTGCTGATATTATTTTAATTCCTGCAATGTGGGGTAAAAATCGGAAAGCTCATTTGAACGCATTAACTAAAGCGTTAGCAATAACACATCAATGTTATGTAGTTGTGAGTGACAGTGCAAATGATGATATGGCTAAAAGTAGTGGAATAATTACTCCTTTTGGGGAAGAATTCCGAGATGATTCTAAAGAGATTATATCTTTAGAATTTGAGCTAGAACAAATAAATAAGATGAGAAGATATATAAATATAGGATTAGCAAATGGATAATAAAGATTTGGAAGCACAAAAAAATATTAATAATCCGCTACACGGCATCAAGCTAGAAGAGATTATTGTTACGCTTCAAGAAGCATACGGATGGGACAAATTGGGCGTAATGCTAAATGTAAATTGTTTTAATAGGGATCAAAGCATCAAATCTTGCTTGACATTTTTCAGAAAAACACCTTGGGCTAGAACTAAATTAGAGGCAATGTATATAAGATACAAAAATAAACAATCAAAATAACACTAAATGCACACAAAATAATGAGACAAATTATTTGATTTATTCTTGCATTTTTACTTTTTCCATCCCGAAATATTCATACTTTTGACTATTTGTAAAAACTCATAAAAAATTAATCATCTTTTAAATATAATCTGAAAATTTTTCATTTTACTAATAAAAATATGTTAAATAGTTAATACAAAATAAAATAAATAACAATTTGAAGATAATTCTTCATTTAAGAGATAAATTCAAGGAGACAGCATGCGAATAACTGGTGCTAAAATGGTAATAAAAGCCTTAGCGATAGAGAATACTGAAGTTGTATTTGGCTATCCAGGTGGAGCTATTATGAATGTTTATGATGAAATTTATAAACAAAAAGATTTTCAACATATACTAACCAAGCATGAGCAGGGAGCAGTTCATGCTGCAGACGGATATGCAAGAGCGACTGGTAAGGTTGGGGTTTGTATAGTAACTTCAGGTCCAGGATTTACAAATGCCGTAACTGGTTTGGCAACAGCTTATATGGATTCTATACCTATGGTTTGCATTAGTGGACAAGTTCCAAATGCTATTATTGGAACAGATGGTTTTCAGGAAATTGATGCAGTTGGAATCAGTAGACCATGTACAAAACATAATTTTTTAGTTACTACAATCGAAGAATTACCACGTGTTTTAAAAGAAGCATTCTATATAGCAAGTTCTGGAAGACCGGGACCTGTACATGTTGATATTCCAAAAGATATTACAGCTGAATTGGGAATTTTTAATTATCCAACAGAAATAAATATTTCAACTTACAAGCCTACAGTTAAAGGTAATGTTAGACAAATTAAAAAAGCACTAGAAGAGATAGCTAATAGTAAAAGACCACTACTTTATATTGGTGGTGGTGCTATTTTATCAAATTGTTCATATGAAATTCGAGAATTCGCAAAAGCTACTGGAATACCAGCCGTTGAAACACTTATGGCAAGAGGAGCAATGGGAAGTGAAAATCCACTTTTATGTGGAATGTTAGGTATGCATGGAGAATATGCAGCAAATATGGCAATGCATGAAACTGACTGTATTATATCTCTTGGAGCAAGATTTGATGATAGAGTTACTGGAAGATTGGATAAATTTGGTAAACATGCAAAAATAATTCATGTGGATATTGATCCAGCTAATATTGGAAAAATTGTTCATATTAACTGCCCAATTGTTGGTGATTTAAAGAATGTTATGACTGATATTTTAGCTCTTATGAATGAGTTTAATTTTGGAGATTATAGTTCTTGGGTTGATACAATTCACGAAAATCAAATCAAAGAACCATTGACATATTTTGAGGATAGTGATGCTTTAAAACCACAATGGGTTGTTAAGAGAACAGGTGAATTACTTGGTGATAAAGCTATTATTTCTACAGATGTTGGTCAGCATCAAATGTGGGCAGCACAATTTTATCCATTTAATTATCCAAGACAATGGATAACTAGCGGTGGATTGGGAACTATGGGATACGGATTGCCTGCAGCTATGGGTGTAAAAAGAGGATGTCCAGATAAGATTTCTGTAAACTTTACTGGTGATGGATCAATTATGATGAATGTTCAAGAAGTTATGACATGTACTCAGTATCAAACACCAGTTGTTAACATTATTTTAAACAATAACTATTTAGGAATGGTAAGACAATGGCAAACATTCTTTTATGAAGATAGATTGTCTGAAACTATACTTGAGATGCAACCAAATTTTAAAATGCTTTGCGAATCTATGGGCGGAATCGGATATAGAGTTACTACTAAAGAAGAATTTGATAAAGCACTAGAGGATGCTGTTGCATCAAATAAAACTGCATTTATTGAAGTTATGGTTGACAGAAGAGAAAATGTTTTACCTATGGTTCCAAACGGACATGCTTTAAATGAAATGTATTTATTAAAAGAAGGGGATAGAAGATGAAAAGTGCACAAGATTTTTATAATACAGCTGAAAAAAGAGAAATAATTTCAGTTATTGTACAAAATGAAGATTCTGTACTTTCAAGAATTTCAAATCTTTTTTCTGCAAGAGGCTACAATATCGATAGTTTAACTGTTGCACCAGTTCCAAATAGTGAATATTCAAGATTTACTATTGTTACAGTTGGAAGTGCTAGAACAATTGATCAAATTGTAAAGCAATTAAACAAATTAATACCTGTTTTGAAAGTTATTGAACACAAAAATTGTATCGAGAAAGATACAGTTCTTGTTAAGCTTCCGATCGGACAAAATCTAAGTGATATTGAAGTTATAGTTAAAGCTTATAATGGTTCAATACAGCATATCACTGATGATGCAATAATTATTTCAGCTACGAATGACCCAAAAAGAATTATGGATTTTATCAAAGTTATTCAAGCGTTTCATCCAATCGAAATTGTTCGAAGCGGTGTTGTTTCAATCGAAAGATAAATAAAAAAGAAAATTAAGTAGCAATCTCCTTGTTAGATTGCTGAAACAAATAAAGGAGTGACTTTGAAATTACAAGAAATTATTCTCGAGTTAAATATATCTTGTGATAAAGATATTGAAGTCACTGGCCTAAATACATTAAAAGATGCTACTGGCGAGCAGCTTTCATTTTTAGAAAATAAAAAATACATCAATGATTTAAAAAACACAAAAGCTGGTGCAGTTTTTGTCACCGCAGATTTACAGCATGAAGTGCCTATTAATACAATAGCGCTTGTATGTGAAAATCCATATATAAGCCTAGCAATTTCATCGAAATACTTTGCTTCAAAAGTCATTTTAATGAATGGTATTGATCCAATTATCGGTGAAAATACTGAAATAATGAATAATGTTTTTGTCGGTAAGAATACTGTAATTGGTCAAAATTGCATAATAATGTCTGGCGCTTTTGTTGGGGATAATGTTACGATTGGCGATAATGTATTGATTTATCCAAATGTTGTTATTTATAAAGAATGCAAAATTGGAAACGATGTTATTATTCACAGTGGAACCACTATTGGAAGTGATGGCTTTGGTTTTGCACATACAAGGGATGGAAAATACATCAAAATACATCAAAATGGCAATGTGGTAATTGGAAATGATGTAGAAATTGGTTCCAATTGTGCAATTGATAGAGCAGCTTTTTCTTCAACGATTATTGAAAGTGGAGCAAGACTAGATAATTTAATTCATATTGCACATAACTGCATCATTGGAAAAGGTTCAATCCTGACAGGGCAGGTTGGTTTGGCCGGTTCAACAACGCTTAAAGAATATGTAATTATGGCTGGGCAAAGTGCTGCTACTGGTCATTTAGAGATAGCACCATTTACTACCATTTCTGCTCGTGGAGTTGTCTCAAAAACGATTACAGAACCAAAAAAACAATGGGCAGGCTTTCCTTTGATGGAACACAAAACATGGTTAAAGCTTCAGTCAAAAATTTCAAGATTACTTACAAAGGATAACAAATAGTAGCAAAAATATTATATTTTATTGCAGGATTTATCCTAATATATTTTTCATTTTCAATCTTCGTTGCTGATGAAAGTGCTGTTGGTGTTGTAGGATACAATGTTGCTTTGTATTCTCATGAATATGTAGGATACCTATCTTATGTTTATCTATTCGGATTGATTTTTATTTTGTATAAATTGATTACAGAAAGAAGAATATTGAAAGATTTTTGGATTAAAGTTGCTCTCGGTTTTTTTGTATTTATAAATCTTTTATTATTTCAAGCACTTGTTTTTGATGATGAACTTTCTGGAAAAATTGGAGAATTTTTAGTTGAAATTTTAAGTCCTTCTATAGGTTTGGCAGGGATCTGGATCTTTGTTGGTATTGCCGTTTTTGTAGGTACTTTTTTGCTTTTCGAACATAATTACTATGCTATTAAAGAATTTTTTGAAGAACTAATAAGTAGTTTGAAATTCAGTAAACTATTCAAACCAACTGTTAAAAAATCACAACCACTTCAAAAATCAAAGCCTAAAGAAAAAGAAGTAAAGATTCAAGATACTGCATCTCAAATTAAATTAATTGAAGAGCGAATAGCAAAATTAGACAATCAGATCATTGAAACTGATGAATCTCCTATTGTTAATGATTTTGATGAATCAGAAAATATATATGAAACAACTCTTCATAAAGATAAAGTGATGATTGTTGAAGAACTAGAAGAAAATAAGAAATTACTTGAAGATATGGATATGGGAGTTGTTGCTAAACCAAAAGACTTTAAGCTTCCACCAGTTGAATTTTTTGCAAAGCCAGTAAAAACTAAAATAAAAGTAAATGAAGCACTAATTGATAGAAAAATAGAGGATCTGCTTCAAAAACTTATGCAATTTAAAATCGAAGGTGATGTTGTAAGAACTTACACTGGTCCAATCGTTACAACATTTGAATTTAAGCCAGCTCCAAATATTAAAATTTCAAAAATATTAGGATTGCAAGATGATTTAGCAATGGCACTTAAAGCTCAAACAATAAGAATACAAGCACCAATTCCTGGAAAAGATGTTGTTGGAATAGAGGTTCCAAATGAAAATATGGAAACTATTTATTTGAGAGAATTACTTGAAAGCGAACTGTTTCAAAATAGTAAATCACCACTAACAATGATTCTAGGAAAAGATATTGTAGGGCAACCTTTTATAACGGATTTAAAAAAACTTCCACATCTTTTAATTGCAGGAACTACAGGAAGTGGTAAGTCTGTTGGTATAAATGCAATGATTTTATCTCTTCTTTACAAGAATTCACCTGATAATTTAAAACTTATCATGATTGATCCAAAAATGCTTGAATTCTCAATGTATAATGATATTCCACATCTTTTAACACCAGTTATTACAAGACCGGCTGAAGCTATTAATGCTCTTGCAAATATGGTTAAAGAGATGGAACGACGTTATTCAATGATGGCAAAAACAAGAACTAAAAACATTGAAAATTACAATGAAAAAGCACTTGAAGAAAGATATGATCCATTTCCATATATTGTAATTATAATTGATGAGCTAGCAGATCTTATGATGACAAGTGGTAAGGAAGTTGAAATCAATATCGCAAGATTAGCACAAATGGCTAGAGCAAGTGGTATACATTTAGTTGTAGCTACTCAAAGACCATCTGTTGATGTTGTAACTGGACTTATTAAAGCAAATTTACCAAGTAGAATTAGTTACAAAGTAGGTCAGAGAGTTGATAGTAAGATTATTCTTGATTCAATGGGTGCAGAGTCATTATTGGGAAGAGGGGATATGTTGTTTACGCCACCAGGCATGAGTGGTTTAGTTCGTATACATGCTCCTTGGAGTGATGAAAAAGAGATCGAAAAAGTTGTTGAATTCTTAAAAGATCAAAGAGAAGTTCAATATGATATTAGTTTCTTGAAAGAAAAAAGTGATGAATTTACATCTCTTGGAAGTGGTTTGGAGTTGGGCGAACTTGATGAATATTATGAAGAAGCTAAACTGATAGTTTTGCAAGACCAGAAAAGTTCAATTAGTTATTTACAAAGAAGATTAAAAATAGGTTACAATAGAGCTGCCAGCATAGTTGAGCAATTAGAATACAATGGTGTTTTGTCTGCTGTGAATTCAAAGGGCAACAGAGATATTTTAATATAGATTGTTGTAAAATTATTTTGATTTTAAAACAATCGCTTGATGAATAAATGAGAACAAATTTTCATTTTATAAATAAAATTAAGGAGCGCAAGATGAACACAAGTATAGTAGGAAGACATGTAACTGTAAATGATGAGTTGAAAACACATATACAAAACACAATGGATGTATTTAGTAAATACAATCTAGATATAGTTTCTATAAATGCAATCATCTCACAAGAACAAAAACATGGTAAAAATTTAATTACTTTTGAATATGTTTTAAATATGGCTCACCAAGATACAATCGTTGTAAAACAAAAAGATAAAGATTTGCATACGGCTATTGATATCGCTACTGATAGAGTTTCGAAAATCTTAAGAAGACATAGTGATAAAATCAAGTCTCATAAAGCTACAAAACTTACTGGTGTGGCAATGATTGACGAAGAAGACAAGGTTGCAAAAGAACTTGAAATGCTAGAAGATGAAATTGTACCTGTAAAATTAAAATCATACAAACCAATGGATATCGAAGAGGCTTTAAATATGTTAAAAGAAGATGGCGGAGTTTTTAAAGTATTCTACGACATGGATGACAATTTAAGAATTCTTTATAAAATGAAAGATAGCGCGCAATTTGGATTGTACTAATATTTAAAAACAAGGGGTTTTTGTGAATTTAGAAAAAGTAATTTCAGGATTTTTTATAATTCTAGCTATGACATTAAACTTCGGTTTCTTTTATGGTGATATAGATGATATTTCTCAACATAGTAAATATGAGCTTTTTGCTGCAATAGTAGTCAATCTTATTGCTACTACTTTAAAGCTTGGAGATAGAACTCAAATGGGTTCGGTGCTTTTGGCAACAAGCTTAGTTGCAGACATACAACTTATAGCAGCAGCAACTGTTTGGACAATAGGAGCTTATGCCTACGCGCTTGATTCTTCAACTATAGTCCTAGTTGTTTCACTTTCAGGTGGTGCATTATTGGCTAACTTTGTTTCTGTTGTTTTATATGTAGGTGATACATTAAAATCAAAACGATAATTTAATGAAAAAAATGTTGCTTTCATATGAATAATAGCGCTTTATGGATAGTTCTTCATAGAATGAGAGCACCTCTTTTGGTGCTCATTGTTACATATACTATTGCAATTATTGGATTTTTACTAATTGATGGTATGGACAATAATGGTAAAGTTTATCATATGAATATTTTTGATGCCTTTTATGTTGTTACGTATACCGCAACAACTATTGGATTCGGCGAGATTCCTTATGCTTTTACATACGGTCAGAGAATTTGGATGTCAATGATTGTTTACGCAACAGTTATGGGCTGGTTTTATTCTTTGGGATCTATTATTTCGTTATTTCAAGACAAGCTTTTGTTGGCGCAAATTGCCGAATCAAGGTTTAGAAAACAAATTAAAAATTTAAATCAAAGTTTTTTAATTGTTCTTGGTTATAACTACACCACAAGTGAAATAATCAAAAAAGCAAACAAAGAGGGTGTTAGAACAGTAGTTATTGAAAAAGATGAGCATAAAATTAATGAACTCAATCTTGAAAATTTTACACCAGCTGTTCCTTGTCTAATGGGGGATGTTTATGATCCTCTAGCTCTTGAAAAAGCTGGATTGAATTCAAAATATTGCAAAGCAGTCGTTTCATTATTTGCAGACGATAATTTAAATTTAAGAGTCGCATTAACAGCTAAATTATTAAATAAAAATGTAAAACTAGCTATTAAATCGACAACTAATGACCAATCTGAAGACCTGAGAGATCTTGGTGTTGAAATAGTGGAAAATCCATATGAAATAATTGCGGAGCAAATTGATATTGCATTGAGAAATCCATACATGGGCATTTTAGAAAAATGGCTTCATGGCATAGGAACTCTTGATGATGAAATAAAATATTTACCAAAAGGAAAATATTTAGTATATGGTTTTGGAAAACTTGGAAGAAAGATTTATCAAGTTTTGAATAATAATGGTATAGAAGTTAGTTTTATAATTCCTTCTGATGAGGATATTGAATCTATTCCAAAAGATATGCTAAATATTGTTAAATTCTATGAGACAGACGAAGATGAATCGCTTTTGATTGAAGATATAAAAAACTCTTCAGCAATTATAGCAAGATCTACTAGTGACACATTGAATTTATCAATATTGGCTAGGTCTCGTAAATTAAATCCAAATATTGTTACAATTGCAAGAGAAAGTGAAATGGCTTATTTGTCTATTTTTGAAAATGCTAATATTGATTTTGTTTTTATTCCATCAAAAGTTTTGATTGAAAAAACAACTAACGCTTTGCTTGCTCCTTATTCTAGTAAATTTATTGAAATGGTAAAAGAGCAACAAGAACTTGATTTTGCAGAAAAAGTTATATTAAGAATTAAAAATAAAATTGGCTCAAATCCTATTACTTTTGGATTAACTGTTGAAAAAGAAAAATCATATGCTATATGGAATTCTTTAGTAAATAAAAAAAGAATTATTACTCTAGATGTATGTAGAAGATCTAGAAGTAATTGGCAAGAGCATAATAAAATATTGCCACTTATTTTAATAAGAAATAGCCAGGTGTATCTTCTTCCATCTTGGGATATGGAGTTAGAATTGGATGATAAAGTATTATTTGTTTCAGATGAAGAATCAAAAAATGATCTAAGATGGATCTCTAAAAATATATATGAATTTTATTATGTATATTTCGGAAAAGAAAAAAACATGTTTAATAAACTATTTAAAGGCGGATATTGATGATTATTTTAGCAGGACCATGTGTTATAGAAAATAGAGAAATGATGATGAGAATCGCTGAAAAACTAACATATTTAAACGAAGATCAAAGAATAGAATTTTATTTCAAAGCAAGCTATGACAAGGCAAATCGTACAAGCATAGATAGTTTTCGTGGACCAGGGCTTGATGAGGGCCTTAAAATATTGCAAGAAATTAAAAATACATTTGGATATAAACTAATTACTGATGTTCATGAAACATATCAAGTTGCACCCGTTAGTGAAGTTGTTGATGTGCTACAAATACCAGCATTTCTTTGTAGACAAACTGACTTGTTAGTTGCTTCTGGCAAAACAAATTGTAAAGTAAATATTAAAAAAGGCCAATTTTTGGCAAGTGAAAGCATGAAACATCCTGTTGGAAAAGTCTTAAATACAAGGGGAGTAAGTGAAATAAATTATGAGTCTTCAAAGAAAAATGGGGTTTGGTTGTGTGAACGAGGAAATGTATTTGGATATGGTTCTTTAATTGTTGATATGAAAAATCTTATAACAATGAGAGAATATGCACCTGTGATTTTTGATGCAACACATTCGGCTCAAGTTCCAAGTACTGGATCTACAACTGGAGGAAATAGTGCAATCGTGCCAGCTTTAGCTAGAGCTGCTGCTGCTGTTGGTGTTGATGGTTTCTTCTTTGAGACACACATTGATCCTAGCTGTGCTTTAAGTGATGGACCAAATATGTTGAATATTGACCAATTAAAATTAACTATTGATGATATATTTAAAATCCAAGATGTTTTAAGTGCATCAAAATAACAATACTAAATAATAAACTAAATAAAAAAGGAAATAATAATGAAAATAATAGAAGGTAATTTAAGATTAAATGGTAACGAAAGAGTAGCAATTATTTGTGGAAGATTTAATCATATCATCACTGATAGACTAGTTGAAGGTGCTCAAGATTCATTTAAAAGACACGGCGGAGATGATTCTAAACTAGATTTAATTTTAGTTCCAGGTGCATTTGAAATACCATTTGCATTATCTAAAGCGCTTTCTAGCGGTAAATATGATGCTGTTTGTTGTGTTGGAGCTGTAATTAGAGGTGCTACGCCACATTTTGATTATATTAGTGCAGAAGCTACAAAAGGTATTGCAACTGCTGCAATGCAAGCTGGTCTTCCTGTATCAAATGGTGTTTTAACTACAGATACAATTGAGCAAGCAATAGAAAGAGCTGGAAGTAAAGCTGGGAATAAAGGTGCTGAAGCTATGACAACAATAGTTGAAATGTTAAGCTTATATAATGAGATGGAGAAATAATGGCAACAAGAACGCAAGCAAGAGAGTCTGTAGTAGGTCTACTTTATGCATATGACTTAGGAAATACAGCAATAGCAAAATTTTCTGACATCATTTTTGAAGATAAAAAAATAAGAAATAAACAAAAAGAATTTGCACAAGATTTATTTGATGGTGTAATGACTAATTTGGATGCAATAGATGTTGTGTTGTCTGAGCATCTTAAACAAAGAGATATTCATGAAGTTGGAGCTGTTGAAAAAGCAATTTTAAGACTCTCAATTTATGAAATTACATTTAAACAGGTAGATAAAGGTATAGCAATCAATGAAGCTATCGAATTAGCAAAAAAACTAGCAAGTGATAACGCTCCTAAGTTTATCAACGGTTTGCTAGACAGTATATAAAGAGTTAAATATGAAACTTTGTGTTGCGCTTGATAATGATACACTATCTGAAAATTTAGCTTTAGCTACGAAGTTAAAAGAGTATGATATTTGGCTCAAGGTTGGTTTTCGTGCATATATTAGAGATGGAAAAGAATTTATTTTGGCGCTAAAAGAAATCAATCCAAACTTCAAAATTTTCCTTGATTTGAAACTTTATGACATACCAAACACTATGGCAGATGCAGCTTTTGAAATAAGTCAATTGGGTGTAGATATGTTTAATGTGCATGCTAGTGCTGGAATCAAAGCTATGCAAACTGTTATGGAACGAATTAAAGATATTCCAAACCGTCCACTAGTTTTGGCTGTTACAGCATTAACAAGTTTTGATAATGACAGTTTTAAAAATATTTATAATGAAAATATTGCTGATAAAGCTACTAAGTTTGCAATTGACACATTTAGAGCAGGGCTTGATGGCGTTGTCTGTTCGGCTTTTGAGAGTCTAGCGATTAAACAAAATACATCAAATAAATTTATCACTTTAACACCTGGAATTAGACCTTTTGGTGAAGATTCGGGTGATCAACAAAGAGTTGCAAATATTGCAATTGCAAAAGAAGAACTCGTTGATTTCATAGTTGTCGGAAGACCTATCTATAAGGCTGCTAATCCAGCAGAAACAGTAGAAAAGATTTTGAAGACTTTTTAAGGTTTTCTTTATCTGTTTTTGCCTATACTTCGAAACTTTTTTGGACAGGTGGGTGAGTGGCTTAAACCAGCACCCTGCTAAGGTGTCGTATCCGCAAGGGTACCGAGAGTTCAAATCTCTCCCTGTCCGCCACTAAATCTCTAAAACAATATTTTCTTAATTTTAACAAATCCAAAACAAGAAAAAATACTACAAAATAATAAAAATTATTTCACATAAAGCACATTTAAAAAATGAATTTGCTATTATAAATTCTAATAAAAGGAATACAATGAAATACACCACAAAAGCATTACATGCAAAATATCCAAAACAAGATTCACATAATGCATTGCGAATGCCAATTTATCAAAATGCTGCTTTTGAATTTGAAAGTGCAGAAGCATTGGAAGATGTATTTTGCGGTAGAAAAACTGGTCATGCTTATAGTCGCGCTTCAAATCCAACAATTGAAGAATTTGAAAATAAAGTCAAATTTATAACATCAGCAAATGGAGTAATTGCAACATCAAGTGGAATGTCAGCGATAACGAATACATTGTTTGCTCTTTTAAAAGCTGGAGATAGTGTTGTTACAACAAATAAATTATTTGGACATACATTATCATTTTTTCAGACTACAATGGTTGATTTTGGAATTACGGTGCATTATGTTGATATATGTGATTCAAATAGTATAGAAGATGTAATAGATGATACAACAAAAGTTATTTTTTTTGAAACAATAAGTAATCCAGAACTAGTTATTCCAGACATTAGTCTTTTAAGTAGTATAGCAAGGAAACACAATCTACTTTTGGTTTGTGACTCAACTATGACTCCATTTTATCTTTTTGATTCAAAGAAGTACGACATTAATATTGATATTTTATCTGCTACAAAATATATTTCAGGTGGCGGAACTACTATTGGTGGTTTGATTATTGATAATGGAAATTTTGACTGGACAACATATCAAAATCTGAAGAAATTTTCAGATGGATTTGGCTCTAATGCTTTTGTTGCAAAACTAAAAAAACAAACTTTTAGAAATATAGGTGCATGTTTGAGCGCTCAAAGTGCCTACATGCTTTCTCTTGGACTTGAGACTTTGGCTTTGCGAGCTGATCGAACTGGCGAAAACATAAAAGCTTTAGCATCTTTTTTATCAAATCATGAAAAAATAAAAAGTGTTAACTATCCAATGCTTGATGGCAACAAGTTTCAAAAACTATCAAATGAATATTTTTTATTTCCTGGTAGTGTTTTAACTTTTGATGTTGCAAATAAATCTGAGGCATACAAATTTATGAATAGTTTAAAGTTGATTCGAAGAAGCACGAATATTCAAGACAATAAAAGTTTAATTATCGCTCCATACCATACTATTTATGCTGAATATTCAGTATTGGAGAAAGAGAGTTTCGGTCTTCGTGAAGGGACACTTAGATTATCTGTTGGTATAGAAGATATTGAGGATTTGATAAGTGATATTTCATCTGCTTTGGATGAAATTTAATGTTATTGTTTTCTAGCCAAATATTTAGGCTAGAAAAACTATTATTTATTAGTCGTTTTCGGCTGGAGCCGTTTTGTATCCTAGTCTGATTGATTCCTCTTCTATTTTGTTTTGAAGAAGATCAATTCTCCATTTATGTCTAAGAGCAAATTTTTCAATTTCAACTTCTTTTTCTTCTTCTGTACAGAAAGTATGTATTCTTTTCATGAACAACTTAGGAATCTGAATCGCAATAAGTTGAAAATAATTTTCTTTGCAACTTCTTGAACAAAACGCTTTACTCATAGCTATTTTTTTCTTGCAAAATGGACAATGTGACATGTGTTACCTTTTTATTTCTGTCTTATGAGGGAAATCTTATAATATTCCGCATCTGTTACATCAGATACATAATCAAGGTCTTTTTCGTGGAGGGCGATAATATGTATATAAAATTGATTTTGATACAACCAACCAAAGCTTGAATCTTCGATCTCACCAGATGCATACATCTCTGATAGTTGGTATTTCGTGACAATTATCTCTTCCATTTTGTTTCCCAATTTAGAACTCGTTTTAAATTTGGCGAATTTTAGCTTAAAAAAAGATTTTTGTCAAAGTTTAAAATCTTTTTATAACATCAACAAATATTTCTTTAAGGTTTTCAACTTCATTTAATGTTGTATTTTCATCAATTCCATGTATAGTATTGTTTAAAACACCGAATTCTACGGTTTCTATACCAAAAGCACTCAATAGTCTTGCATCACTTGTTCCACCAGCTGTACTATGTTTTGTATTTACATTGATTACATTTTTTATAGATGATGTAATTAAAGTAACTATTTGACTTTCTTTATTTGTAACAAAAGGATAAGAGCCTTGTGTTAATTTTAAAGAAAAGTCAAAATTCTTAAACATACTGTCAATAAATTTTTCAACATCTTCTTTTGTGGTTTTTGTAGAATTTCTTACATTAAACATAAGATTTAATTTATCCGGAGTTACATTTGTTACTTGCATACCAGATCTTATGTCAGTAATTACAAGTTTGCTAGGTGCAAAGTATTCATCACCATTGTCAAGATTTACTCCAGCGATTTTTTCCAATACTGGTGCTATTAATTCTATTGGATTAATGCTTTTTTCTGGATAAGCAGCATGCCCTTGCTTACCTTGAAGTTCAATATATCCATTGATACTTCCTCTTCGTCCAACTTTTATTGCATCTCCAAATATATCTTCGCAAGTTGGTTCAGCAACTATCGAGTATGTTGGTAGTAAATCTATTTCTTTTAGATATTCTAATACTTTAATTGTTCCGTTTGTACCTTCACCTTCCTCGTCTGATGTAAGTAAAATAGACAGTGTTCCATTGAAAGCTTGAGTGTTTTTACATGCATGAAGAAACGCTGCAACACCACTTTTCATATCTTGGGCGCCTCTAGCTATGATCTTGCCATCAATTATTTTAGCTTCAAATGGATCTACGCTCCAACCAGAGCCTGTTGGAACAACATCAATATGACCTGCAAAGCACAGGTGTTGGTTGTTTTCTGTGAATTTTTTATAGTAAAATCTATTTTTTGTATCTTCTATATCAAGCTTTATACATTCCCAGTCTTTCCCCATATATTCATCTATAAAGTCAAAAGCTCCATCATCATTTGGTGTGATTGATTTAAAATTTAGCAGTTTTTGAAATAGTTTTATTAAATCCATTGTGTGCTTTCCCGTATATTCAATTTGTGTTATTTGATTTTCATTATATCGTTTTTTAGTTTTTTTTAGATAAAATAATCCCCATTTTACAACAAAGGAATTATGTAATGGATATTCAAATCACACCAGAAATGATACTCGCACAACTAGAATACACAGTAAATGATTCATCTATGACGCAAGTATTAAATGCTATAGAAAATACAAAAGGATTTGAAAAATTTGCCAAGCATTTAATTAGTTTAAATGATACGTTAAAGCATATGAATGCCTATGTATCACTTTCAAATAATACAAAACTTTTTAAAATTAAATCTGAAAACAAAAATCATGCAATGCTTCAAGAATTTCATGAAACAGTTAAAAAATGGAGTGACAAATATAACGTTAGTTTGGAAATTATTCCAAATAAAGAAGTTTATTATGTGCTTGGGATTAAATAAGAAAATAAAAACTATTTTTAAACAAATTGATTTTGTTTAAAATGAAACAAAAATAAGGAGAAATACAAATATGGCAAAAACATTAGTTATAACTGGAGCAACAAAAGGTATTGGTAAAGCTTGTGCTTACAGGTTTGCAAAAGAGGGTGTAAATATTGCTTTTACATACAATTCAAATGAAGAATTTGCAAAGGAAATAGCTCTAGATTTGGAAGCTAAATTTGGTATCAAAGCTAGATATTATCCATATAATATATTGGAGCCAGAGACTGCAAAAGATTTGTTTTTACAAATTGATGAAGATTTTGATAGTGTTGATTATTTTATTTCAAATGCAATGATTTATGGTAGAGCTGTTGTTGGCGGTTATAATAAATTTATGAAATTAAAACCAAGAGGACTAAATAATATATATATAGCAACTGTAGATGCATTCGTATGTGGTGCTCAAGAAGCTGCAAAAAGAATGGAAAAAGTGGGTGGTGGTGCAATCGTTTCACTAAGCTCAACTGGAAATCTTGTGTATATTGAAAACTATGCTGGTCATGGTACAAATAAGGCTGCAGTGGAAGCTATGGTTAGATACGCTGCTACTGAACTTGGTGAAAAAGGCATTAGAGTAAATGCTGTAAGTGGTGGACCAATTGAAACTGATGCTCTAAGAGCATTTACAAATTATGAAGAAGTTGCAGCACAAACTGCAGCACTTTCTCCACTTGGACGAATGGGACAACCTGATGATATTTCTGGTGCTTGTTGGTTTTTATGTAATGAAGAAGCTGGATGGATAACTGGAGCTACACTTATCGTTGATGGTGGAACAACTTTTAAAAAATAATGACAAACAATCTAAGTAAAACCAAAAATAAAAATCTAAATTTGCCAAATGCTTTGGCTATGTTTAGAATACTTTTGGCTCCTTTAATGCTTTGGTTTATGATAGATAGAGGGAATCCTCTATTTGATGGATGGCATTCCAGCTGGCTTGATTATTTTGCTGGTCTTATTTTTGTTATTGCTTCAGTAACTGATTTTTTTGATGGTTTTATTGCTAGAACTTGGAATCAAATGACAGTTCTCGGCTCAATTCTTGACCCGTTAGCAGATAAAATGCTTGTTTTGGCAGGATTTATTGGATTACTTGTACTTGATAGAGCTAGTGCTTTGGCTATCTTTTTAATTCTTTCTAGAGAATTTTTTATAACTGGACTTCGAGTAGTTGCAGTTAGTGAGGGTAAAGATGTATCTTCAACTATGGCAGGAAAGATTAAAACAGTTGTTCAGATGATAGCTATTGGATTCTTGCTTATGAATTGGCCGTTTGGTGAACTATTACTTTGGACAGCCGTGTTTTTAACACTTTATTCTGGATATGAATACGTTAGAGATTATTTTAAACAATTATAATCTCTATGTTTTGAAATGGTATTTAACCATTTCTAGCTACTAAAATTCCACTTGTTATAATCAATATAATTCCACTAATTATAAATATATCTGGAAAACTATCTCCTAAAAACAATCCAACAATGATTGAAAAAACAATTCCTAAATAACTTATTGTTCCGATTATTCCAGCTTTTGTACTCGAATATGCTTTTGTCATATAAATTTGTGCATACGTTGAGAAAACTCCAAGTAAAACAATAAATATAATGTCATTGATTTCTGGCACTATAAATTTTGAGAACATAAAATCAAGGTTCTTTGGTGAATAAAATTCTGCAGAAAACATAAGAATAAGCGGTGATATTGTTCCGACTAACATAAAAGAAAACGCAATTGTTTTGGTATCGTAATAATTTTTTAGTTCTCTTATTGAAGTGTATGCAAGTGCTGCACCAACTCCGCTTAAAATACCAAGATAATCTGTTTTATCAAGAGTTGAGCCATCAAACTTAGTAATAAATAATACGCCAATAAAGCCAACAAAAACACCAATCCAAGCTTGATATGATAGCTTTTCTTTAAGAATTAGAAATGCAAAAATAGCAGTAAAAATCGGACTTATTTTGGAAAAAGTCATAGCTTCCGCAAGAGGAATATTCGCAATATTGTAAAAAAATAGCATAAGTGCCAAAAATCCCATCATGCCACGTAAAAATAATAAGAATGGTCTACCGCCAAGTTCAATAATTGGTGTTTTGTAAAACGAATACATGATAATGATTACACCAAAAACATTTCTAAAAAATACAACTTCAATTGATGGAAGTGTTGCGCTTAGGATTTTTGCAAAAGCACCCATAAATGAAAACAATAAAGATGCTATAAGCATAAATTTTATACCTTGTTTGGTTGCACTGTCAAGATTTTTGAAAATCGTTAATCTCATAAAACTTATTTAACCCGTATTAGTTGTTTTTTTACATCACTAAGTTTCACGAATTTGAAACCTTTTTTTATTAAATTGTTTATACCAATTTTCATTCCTTTTGAGGTCCCACTTTCTGGATGATTCATATGTGCTATTAAAATATCTCCACTTTGTGCTTTGGAAACACGCTTTGCAACTTCCGTGTAATTTAAAGTCGCACCAGCATCAGCAATTATGCTAAATCCTGCAATCTCCATATTCAAATTTTTTCTAACAATTCCAACTGCAACTTCATCATAAAAAGCTGTTCCAGAACGAAAAAACAATGGACGTTTTTGATTAAATTTTTCAAATAATTTATTATTTTCTTCAACTTCACTTATTACTTCTTTTTCTGAATTTGTTCCAGATAGCCCATAGATACTTTTACCATTTGTTGACAAAGGAAGATGTTCAGTGCCATGATTCTCTAATTCAAATAATTTATTTTCTTGTAATTTTTTGAAAATATCAGGATTTGATTTTATCCATCTGGCATTTAAAAATAGCGTAGCTTGTATTTTGTTTTTAATTAGAAAGTTTATAAGTTCAGAATCGTATTGAGAGCTTTTAACACTTCCTCCACATGCATCAAATGTTAATGCTATTTCTTTATTTTGTGAATTAAACTTTGTTGTTACGCCTGATACATTTTCGCCCCATTCTTTTGGTTCATGTGCTTGAATAGCAATTTGAATTAAACACAATGAGAGAATATTAATAATTATTTTATTTGGTATGTTTTTCATTGGTGAATATTAGCAACTTACTGCCTCATATTTCATAAAAGCCTTTCGGTTTTTTATTGAATATTAGATTTAAATTCAATTGCCTTTATTTTGAGGTTTTCAAGTGTTATTATTGTTATCAAATCATCTTTTTGTGGAAATTGCTCTTTACTCTTTTCGTCTTCTAGTAAAATCATAGAAAAAGTGTATTTTTGTATTTTTGGAAGCATAAACATATTCATAATAAATTTTGGTGCACCACTTACATCAGCAAAATAGACACTATTTGTAGTTTGTAAATAATTTGGATGCTTCTCTATGTGTGATTTTATTGCTTCTCCATTGTCTTTTGAAAAAGCAATTATTAATTTTTTCGTATCTTTTGTGATTATAATATTTTGTTCAAATTGATTTTTATAGTTGATTGTTTTAATTGAGTCACCAACTTTTAGTTGACCACCAATTAGAAAGCTTGTTGTAAACAATATTGTTAAGAGTATTTTTTTCATTTCGGCTTCTTTCTATTTTTCTATTATATGTAGCATTATATATAATAATAAATATTATAAGTATAGTTATAAATATTGATCTTAATTATTAAGCGATTCTTTTCTTTATTTTGTATCTAAATATTCAAAATTCGCCACCACTTTTAATAATATCTATTCCAAATTTATCCCTTAATTTTTGAAGAGAATCTGTTAATTTAGCACTAACTGTATCATCTTCATAAGAAAACAAATCCAAAGTTGTTTGCTTATTTTCACTAAAGTTTGAAATTGAAATGTTGATCTGAATTATTGAATGTGAAGGATGAACGTCTATTTTTGAAAATAATATTAACAATTCTTGTTTGAAATATTGTTCACTAAATATTCTGTTTGTATTTATGTAATCAGATGATTTTGAGCCATATTGATATCTTATTTGAAGAGAATAAGTATGCGGTTTATGATCTCCTTTGTAAGCTAAAAAAGTTACATGTCTAGCCAGGATAGTTATTCTCCGCTTAATCTCTTCTCTATCAGATATGCCATCAAAAGTTCTTCCAAGTCCTATTGATTTTTTTTTGTGCGAGAGTTGTATTTTTTCTTCATCGATACCATTTGTACGATTATATAGTTGTGTTCCATTTTTCCCCCACGAATCAAAAAGTGCTTTTCTGCTTTTGATATCGCCAAGTGTTTTTATACCTCTTTGAAGAAGCCTTTCTTGATAACCGCTCCCAATTCCAGGAAACTTACTTATTGGTATATTTTGAATGTAGCTTTCAACCTCGTGCTGTTGTACAAGTTTTATTCCATAAGGCTTAGCATCTTCTGTTGCTAGTTTAGCTATCCATTTTGTGTTTGCTATTCCGATTGATACAGGCAATCCTATTTCATTGAATATTTGTTGTTTAATTTTTTTTGCAAATTTAAAAATATCTTCATCTTTTATCCAGCCCGTAACATCACAAAAGAATTCATCAATACTAAATTGTTCAATCGATGGTATTTCTTGCTCTAGAAGTAATTTGAGTTTATGTGATAGCTCATGATACAGTGGATAATTTGGTGGAATAAGTTTCAAGTGTGGACAATATCTTAATGCTTCGGCTGCACTCATTGCAGTTTTTACTCCAAAAGCTCTAGCTTCGTACGATGAAGTTGTTATAATTCCTCTGATTCTTCCATCAATATCACGAAAATATTCGTCAGACGTTTTGTCGTCATTGCTGCTTAAAATAGAGCTTGTAAAAGCACCGTCTATGGCGCTCAATTTTCTTATTTGATTTTTTCTATCAAATATATTTAGATTACTTCGTCCACCAACAGCTATTGGAATGTTGTAAAGTTTTGGATTTTGAATCCTATGAGCTGACGCAAAAAAGCAGTCTATATCTATGTGTAATTTCATAAATCTATTTTAACACAAAGAAATTTTTCACGATCAAAATCTTACAAATTGACATATTTTCAACATAAATTCAGTATGCAAGTAATGTATAAATAAAATTTGTTAAATTATTTTCTAGCTAATATTTATTAGAGTTATTTCGCTCGTAGTTCCAAGTCTCATGGGTGGACCCCAAAACCCAGTACCTTTATTTACATAAATTTTGGTATGTTTGTTGTGTTGATGTAACCCTTTTATGTAAGGCTGCTGCAGGTGAACCAAAAGATTAAAAGGTATGATTTGTCCTCCATGTGTATGACCACAAAGTATCAAATCAATTCCTTTTGTATCTTTTATTTCATTTATATATTTTGGTTGATGAGCCAAAAGAATAGTCGGTTGATCTTCTGTATTTTTTAGTGACTTTTCCAAATCTGGCAAAAAAGAACCATATCTTAAACCAAACATATCATAAACTCCACACAAATAAAAACCATCATTGAATTCTCCAATATATACATTTTCATTTTCTAAAGTTTTGATATTTAATGAGTTAACATAGTCTATTATTGGTTTTACTCCATGGAAATACTCATGATTTCCAATAATAAAATAGTTTCCAAATTTTGAATTTAGATTTTTTAATTCATCAAGAGCAGGCTTTGCAAACTCTAGTTTTGTGTCAACAAGATCACCAGTTATCACAACAATATCAGGCTTTAAAAGATTAACTTTAGTTACCAATGATTCAATAAATGTTTTGTCAATTAAACCACCAATGTGGGCATCACTAATTTGCACAATTTTATAAGATTTTTTTAGATTTCTTATTTTTATGTTGATAGTTTCAATTTCAATATTTTTTGCATTCAACATTGCGTTCGAATTGGTAGCTATCGCTAGAGAGATAGCACTTATATCAGCACTTTTTTTGAAAAAGATTCTTCGATCAGAGTTAAAGTTACTTTTATAAAATGCAAGATGCGATAATTTGTACAAAATAGTAATGCAAAAAGTAATAAAAATAATACCAATTGGAATAGATAAGATGCCATATAGCCAATTTGGAATAACAGGAAAGTATCTAGCAAGAGGATAAAATAAAAGAATAACAAATAGCAAGTAAAGTAAATAAGTTAAATATTGTTTTGTTGTGTTGCTAAAATATAATTTTTCTATAAACCATTTTTTTATTATATATGTTTGTAATACAAACAATAAAATAAAAATTGTGAAAAAAATAATAATGTTCAATGTATTATCTTCTTTTCTTGATCTTTTATAAACATCGCAAGCCATATAGTGCGATTTTTTGTGTATATAACTTTGTGCTTTTGATGGGCTGGAATATACAAATTATCGTCTTGATGAAGTTCAAAAATAGTACCATCTTCATATTTAATGATTGCAAATCCTTCAATAATCATAACAAATTCATCTTGATCTTGATCGTACCAAAAATCTTCTGGAGTAATATCTCCATATGAAATAATTTTTTCAATTTTAATTTTGCTATTGTTGATAATTTGCTCAAAAGTTTCTTTTGATGCCGTTTGCTTAAGTGTCATTTCTTAATGATTCTAACCATATCATTGGCCAAGTTATCAGTATTTGTTGGAGTGCATGCGCTAAAAATAATTATTGTTAAGAATGCAGTAAAAATAGTTTTATACATTATTGACCTTTGTTTATTTTGATTATATTCATATTGAACTGAAATCTAACAAATGTTTATTTTTTGTTGTAAATTTACTACATTACTCATTTAGTATAATTGTTAGTTATAAAAATTATTATAAAATAAAAACAAACTTAATAAATTATTAGATAATAATTATTATCCTTTAGTTTTTATATTTTGTTGTTATGATTTCGTATCTTTAAATAAAGGAGACAATATGGCTTGTGATAGCGGAGCAAAACCAATAGATGAAAATGCTGATTCTCAAAATGAGAATGAAAATAAAATAATTACAAATAAGGAAGAAAAAATGAGTTCATCATTAGTATTAAGAAAAGCACCACAATTTAAAATGGATGCGTATGATTCAAAAACGGGACATTATACAACAGTTGCAAGTGAAGACTATGCTGGTAAATGGTTGGTGGTTTGTTTCTATCCAGCTGATTTTACATTCGTATGTCCAACAGAAATTGCTGCAATGAATGCAAAATATGAAGAATTTCAAGAGCTTGGAGTTGAAATTGTTGCAGTTTCTACAGATACAAAATTTTCACACAAAAGATTTGTTGAAACAGAACCATTACTTGAGGGCTTGAAGCTTACTCTTGGAGCTGATACGACTGGAAAAGTTAGTAGAGATTTTGGTGTTATGATTGAAGAGCAAGGAGTTGCGCTTAGAGGAAGATTTTTAATAAATCCTGAAGGAACTGTTGTTGCTCAAGAAGTTCAAGCACCAATGGTTGGAAGAAATGTTCATGAGTTTTTAAGACAAGTTAGAGCTTGGCAACATGCAACTGCAACTGGAGAAGTTTGTCCAGCTGGTTGGAGACCTGGGAAAAGAACTTTACCAGTAAATACTGATGTTGAGCAAATGACAGGAAGAGTTGGTGATTATATAACTATTGAAGAGATAATGAATTAGTAAAAAATAAGAGTGGTTTCCGCTCTTATTTCGCTTTCTTACATTCATCCGTATGATGTTTTTAAATCCAAAACCTCAACTCTCTGCTATAAAAAATTAATTGTTACTTTATTACTATTTAGTTAATATCTCTTCAAAAATAGAAAGATAATTATTACAATGGAAAACTCACAAAATATACCAGATATCAAAAGAACTTTTATTCAAGATCATAAAAAAATCGACTTTACATTTGTACAAAATAAATTTGATTTTATAGTTGAAGAGATACCAAATAGAGAGTTTAGTGGAACTGGAAATTTTCTTATTTTAAAAATAAAAAAAGAGTGGCTTTCTACTTGGGATTTGATTCGTGAAATATCAGAAACGCTTGATATAGATGAACACAAAATAGGGTACGCAGGACTTAAAGATAAAAATGCCACAACTACACAATATATAAGTATTCCACTTATTAAAGAAAAATACCTTAAAGCTTTAAATAAACCAAATATTAAAATTCTTGCTGTATACAAAGACAAAAGTGGACTTAATATTGGGGACTTGACCGGTAATAAATTTACAATTAACTTAAAAGATGTAAAAGAGGAAGTTGTACCAGCTATTTATGCTGTTCTTTCTAAGATTCAAAAGCATGGGTTACCAAATTATTTTGGTTATCAAAGATTTGGACAAGATTATAATTTTCAAAAAGCACAAGACGTGACTTATGGTGAAGAGATAGTTAAAAATAAGAAGCTTGAACATCTTTTGATTTCGGCATACCAAAGTTATTTTTTCAATGCTTGGCTTTCACATAGGGTTCAGATGTCCAAAGAAGAAAATCTTAATAAGCTAAAGCCTCTTAATGGAGATATCTTTTTAAATAATGACAAAGTAACAATTACGGGTCTTTTGCCTGGTAGAAAAGTTGTTCGTTCAAGTGGTGATGCTCGAGAGATTGAAAAAATGTTTGATGATGAATTTGTTCATGCAAAAGGATTTAGAAGAGAGGCGTGGATTAAAGTTGATGATTTAAAAAATAAATACAATGCTGAAGAGCAAAAATTAACATTGTCATTTACTCTTCCTAAAGGGAGTTATGCTACTGTTTTAATAGAAAATATTGCAAATATGAATTTTAAATCTAACTAAAAAGGATGATGTGATTATGAATTGGAAATCTATAAAAAATCAAATGACTACTTTTTTAAGAGAAGAAGTTGCAAAAACTGGATTATCAAAAGTTACAGTTGGGATAAGTGGTGGACTTGACAGTGCTGTGGTTGCGGTGCTTTGCAAAGAAGTATTTGGGGATAATATGAGCGGGGTTTTCATGCCATCTCAATTTTCAAGCAAAGAAAGCATAGAAGATGCAAAAGAACTTTGCGAAAGATTTAATATTAAATACGAGATAGTAAGTATTGCTCCAATGGTTGATGGTTATTTTAGTTCAAATCCTGATGCAACACCTTTGCGAATCGGAAATTTTAGTGCGAGAATGAGAATGAGTGTACTTTATGATATTAGTGCACGAGACAATTCTTTAGTTGTTGGAACTTCAAATAAAAGTGAGATTTTACTTGGTTATGGGACAATCTTTGGTGATACTGCATGTGCACTAAATCCAATAGGAGAGATGTATAAATCTGATGAATTTGCTTTTGCTGAATATTTAGATGTACCGGCTTCGATTTTGAATAAAAAACCAAGTGCAGATTTGTGGGCTGGGCAAAGTGATGAGGAAGAGATCGGATATAGTTATCAAGTTATGGATAATATGTTGAAAAAAATGATTGACAATGGTCTATCAAAGGAAGATTTGATAAAATCCACCGAAGATAAAGAATTAGTTGAAATGTTAGAAAAAAGAATAAAAAACAATGCATTTAAAGGCAGATTGCCATTGATTGCTAGAATAGACTTTAAGGAGCAAAAATAGTGAAAAAAGATATACCTTTTTATAAACCAATGATAACTGATGAGGAATTAAAGCAATTAACTTCAGTTTTAACACTAGAATCAAAATCAAAAGTTGAAGAATTAGAAAATGAAATTAAAGAATTTATAGGTGCAAATCATGTTGTATCAACATATAATTCAACTGCAGGATTGCATTTAGCGCTTAGTGCTATGGACCTAAAAAGAGCCGATAAAGTTCTTATGAGTGTAAACTCTTTCCCAAATCTTCCAGAAGTTGTAAGACATTTTGATGCTGAACCAATTTTTATTGATATTGAATCAAATGGTTTAAATATTGATATGGATAAGCTTGAAGATTACATTAGTAAAAATAACTCTAAAAAACTTAGAGCAATAATTGTGACATTTGTAGGTGGAGAAATACCAGATTTAGATAGATTGTATGCAATAAAAAAGAAATACAATATATTGATCATTGAAGATGCATCAAATACTTTGGGTGCCATGTATAATGACGAACTCGTGGGAAATATGAATGCTGATATGACTGTATTTTCAATGAATCCTGCCAATGGAAAAGCTTCTGTTGCGAATGCTGGATTTATAGTTACAAATAATGATGAGCTTGCTACTAGAGCTAAGCTTTTAAGAACACATGCAATAAATAGTAGTTTTGATGCCTTTGGAAATCTGGACTATATCTATGATGTTGTTGATATTGGGCATAAATACGATATGACAGAGCTTGATGCAGCTTTCAATCTTGCGCAATTTTATAAATCTAATTCATTTATTGAAAGAAGACAAGAGATAGCTAAGCTATATATTGAAAATCTTCAAGGTGTAAAACATGTAACTGTTCCTCCTTTTAGCGAAGATCATTTATTTACGCAATTTATTGTAAAAATCTCTAAAAACAGAGATGGTTTTGCTAGAGAGCTTAAAAAAGAAGGAATTTCAACAGGACTTACATATATTCCTTTACATCTTTTAACTTACTACAAACAAAAATATCAGTTAAAAATAACAGCATATGGAAATGCTTTGTCAGCTTACGGACAAATACTTTCACTTCCAATGTATCCATCTTTGAGTGATGAAGATGTTCTTTACGTATGTGAAAAAATTAAACAAATATCTAAAAACTGGATTTAATTATCAAAAGTTATATAACTAATTTTGCAGTAAAATGGATTGAACAATATTTGTTCTTTCCAAATCTTTTCCAAAGACTTATATCTATCGCTTTCTTTCCTTTGACGATTATTTATTGCATAATAGTTGCTTACAAAAGATTAAATGCCAATCCAATTGATTTCGGATTACCAATCATTAGTATAGGGAATTTAGTTGTAGGTGGAAGCGGTAAAACACCAATTACTATTGAACTTGCAAAAGATAAGCAAAATGCATTTATTATCTTACGTGGATTTGGGCGGGCCTCTAAAGGCTTATATGTAGTTTCAAATCAAGGTAAAATTCTTGTAGATGTTGAAATAAGTGGTGATGAAGCAATGCTTTTGGCGCAAAATTTACCAAATGCTTCGGTTATTGTAAGTGAAAATAGAATCGAAGCCATCCTTAAAGCTAAAGAGATGGGGGCGAAAATAGTATTTTTAGATGATGGTTATTCGCATCACAATATTAAAAAGTTTGATATATTGATTAGACCAAAAGATGAGCCTACGAATTTATTTTGTCTGCCAAGTGGAGGATACAGGGAAACCAAAATGATGTATTCATTTGTTCCTGTTGTTTTACGAGATGGCGAAGATTTTAAACGAATCATCAAATTCAAAAAAGATGGTTTAGAACTCAAGGAATTACCATCAAATGTTATTTTGCTGACAGCTATATCAAAACCACAAAGACTACTTGAATTTTTACCTAAAAATATAACCATGAAATCATTTGCCGATCACCATTCATTTACAAGAGAAGAGATTAATGAATTACTTCTGAAGAATAATGACACATATTTTATTGTTACACAAAAAGATATGGTTAAGCTTGCTGCATTTAATCTTACTAATTTAATTTTGATGGATTTAACAATAGAAATGATTAAAAAAATAGATCTACCACAATAATTAAACCGACACAAATTACTAATCGCATTTTATATTCACATAATAATTTTTATCTAAAATTATAAAATATTATACAGAAGGAATAAAATGTACAAAAAAATCATTCTCTCAATCTTAACATGCGGATTATTACATGGTGTAGATATTGTCAAAAATGATGTTTTAACATCAGAAAAACTTATGGAAAATTATAAAAAAGATGTTAAGACTATAAACACATTAGAATTGTCTCAGTTGCTTAAAACAAATCCAAATACTAAAATAATAGATGTAAGAATTAGAGCTGATATCGCTAAACAAGGTGGATATATAAAAGCAAATAAGGTTACAAATATTTCTCGTGATAAATTAGAGTTTATGATTGCAGATCATGTTAAAGCAGATGAAACTTTTGTGGTTCATTGTTATACAGGTAATATTAGTCTGTTGGCCGCAAAGCATTTAAAAGATATGGGATACAAAAATGTACTTTGGTATAAAGATAGCTTCAAAGGTTGGAAAGAAGCTGGATTAGAAACACGAAATATAGATGGATATATTGAGTCTATGTTATTTCGTCCTATTGAGAAAGTTGCGGATGGAGTTTATGCTTCAATAGGTGAACTTGGACCTGGCACATATGAAAATAGTGGACATAATAACAATTTAGGATTTGTAATCGGAGATGAATCAGTGCTTGTTTGGAATGCAGGTGGAAGCTATTTGTTGGCAAAAGCACTTCATGAGGAGATAAAAAAGATAACAAATAAACCTATTAAATATGTTGTTTTGGAAAACTCTCAAGGCCATGCTTCTTTAGGAAGTGGATACTGGAAAGAACATGGAGCTATAATCGTTGCACAAGAAATAGTTCAAAAAGAACTTATAGCTGATGGTAAAAAAATTGAAGAAAGTGCTAAAAAAAGATTACAAGATAAATATCTAGGCACAAGTATTGTGATGCCAGATATTATTTTTAAAGACAACTATACTATGGATCTAGGGAATAGAATCGTTGAGGCTAAATATTTTGGATACGCACACGAGAAAGATGACATTATTATTTGGTTGCCAAAAGAAAAAATAACTTTTGCTGGTGATTTGGCTTTTTATCAAAGAATGCTTCCAATATTTGAAATAACAGAAACAAAAAAATGGCTTTTGGCATGGGAAAAATTTGAACAACTTGGAGCTAAAATAGTAATTCCTGGGCATGGTGATGTTACAGATATGAATCATGTAAGACACCATACAAAAGATTATTTAGTTCATTTGCGAACAGAAATAGGTAAGATCCTTGAGGCTGGAGAAGGTCAAGAAAAAGCTTATCTAATTGATCAATCAGAGTTTGAAGACTTGGATGCTTTTAATCTTTTAGCTAAGTTAAATGCTGGAATGGTTTTTAAACTTATGGAATTTGAAGAATAAATAATAGATTTAAAAGGGGAGAAAATGAAAATGATAATTTTAGGCTCAATATTACTTTATTCATCACTAACTGCAGCTGATTTGAAAGTTGATTTTTTGGATAAAAAATGGGACGGAGTGAATATTCCAAGAGATGAGGTTTGTTCAAATTACAATATTGAAGCTGGTTCTACTCCATCTCTTCGTATTTCAAATATTCCTTCAAATGGATCAAAAATTATTTTCACATACAATGATAAAACATTCAAGCAAATGGATAATGGTGGTCATGGAATCATCTCTTATGATATACCAAAGAATTCAACTACGATTGAAATCCCATCTTTAATAGGTGAAAGTTTTGAATTAAAAGATGGATTTAAAATCGTTCAAGCACACACAGGAATAAGATTTAATAAAACTGCAGGAGCTTATTTGGCACCTTGTTCTGGCGGTAAAAATAATACTTATTCTGTAAATATTAATATTGTAGATGATACAAATAAATCAATAGCTGTGACAGAATTAATTTTGGGTAAATTTTAACAATCTAACATTTTCGCTGGATTTTTATTTTTAAAGTCCAGCTTTCGTATATACATTTCTAGGATTCCATAGAATCCATCCATTGCTTCCAAAATCGTCACTAGCTTGAATTTGTTCCCTAATTTCTTTATCACCATAAATTCGTCTATCAAAAGCGTAATCCCTAAATGCTTGTAGCCAAGGACGGTAAGCCAAAGTAGAGCCTTTTGATTTTAAAAGTGCTTTATCAAGTGATTGTTTTACTATTTCATAGTTTGCAATGACTGGATTTTTATGATTAGGAATTCCATTGTGAAATCCACTAGGATAAAGCATTGGTGACATATAGTCAACAAATGGAGCCATCGCATCTATCCTTTGGCCGATTTCTATGTCTCCATTGTGCCAACTTGCGTATCCAAAAATATCAGCAGAAATAAAAACATTATATTTTGTAAGCCTTTCTCTTGCTGTTTTTAAAAAACCAGAGATAGCTTTAACTCTTTCGATTTCAGTATTTGGAACAGAAAATACGATCCCTTTTCTATCAGGAAATCTAATGTAGTCAAATTGAATCTCATCAAATCCCATTTTTGCAGTTTCTTCGGCTATCGAAATAGGGTATTCCCAAGAATTTTTTATAGATGCATCAATCCAGTATAAACCTTCTTTGTCTTTGAAAAGTGCACCATTGATCTGTTTAACACCATATTCTGGATGTGCTGTAATGTATGGTGTGTCTTTAAAGGTAACAATACGAGCAATAGTGTATATGCCTTGCTTTTTTAAATCGTTAACAAATTTTTTCATATCTTTGAAAAGTATTAATTGTTGAGCACCAATTTTATTGGCAATAATGTTTTGAACTTTAAATGCTATTTGTCCTCTGTCCATTTTGATGTCAATTACAACACCATTTAGCTTGGTTGTTTTTATTAGTTCTTTTGCATTTCCCATGATTTTATCATTTGTTGCACCAAAACTTGAAAGATATAATATTTTTGGTGTTAATGGATTTAAATACATTTTTCCACTTGTAACGTAAAATTTCCTATCGTAACCGATAGCACGGATACCTACCGTTGAGGCATTTTTAATATTAAAAGTACCATTCGTATCTGTTTTGTATTCCAAATTATTCGCAATAATAATTGCATTTTTAATAGGTAAATTTGTTGATTTGTCATAAACTATCCCAGCAATTGAAGCAAACGAATAAGAGATAAATATAGTTAAGATGAGAAAAGAGCGCATATTTCATATCCTTTGATAATAAAATTAAACATTAATAAAAAAAGCTCCACCTAAAAAGTCTTAGACTAGCTAGATGGAGCTTTATGGTACGCCTGGCAGGATTCGAACCCGCAACCACCGGGGCCGAAACCCAGTGCTATATCCAGTTAAGCCACAGACGCATATAATATCAAAATGGGATTGTATCTTGAAAACTTTAAAATAACATAATTCAAAAATTCATTTTAATCTATAATCAAGATAAAAACACTTTTTGAGTAAAATCTTAAAAATTATAGTAAAAGTAAGGAATAAAAAATATGGTATTTACAAAAGAAGAATTTGCGGCAAAAGTTAAGGAGATACAATCATCTTCATGGTATAAAAATCCAATCGGTTTTGGAATAGCTAGAATCGATAGAGGACAATTAAATCCAGATAAAACACTACAAGCAACATTTCCAGTTGTAAACTGGAATGAGAATTTTGGTTCAGCTGCAGTTTTTATGAACGCTTTGAAAAATTCTGGAATTGAAATAGATACAACACAAAATGAATTAGTTTGTTCAATTAGTGAGGATTTTTTAGAATCTTGCATGGAAACATTTAGACCATTTATTCCTGAATCTAAAGGTGATGCACACAAAAATGTACAATTAATTATGCAACTTTCAGCTCTAGATTCTGATTTAGGTTTAAGTGAAGATGATTTTAAAGTTGTATTTATATTTAATGATACTGCTCCTGAAAGTGTAGAAAGTGTTTATTTAAAATTATACGCATTAAGTACAGGAAAAGCGGCGCTTAGAAGTTTAAATCTAAATGGAGCATTTGGAAAGCTTACAAATGTAGCTTGGAGTGGAAATACACCGATTGAGCTTGATTGGCTTAGAGAAAACGAATTATCATTGAAAATCAGTGGAAAGTATCCTATTATAGATTTTATTGATAAGTTCCCAAGATTCTTAGGGCACATAATTCCTGCTGATAATACAAGAATTTTGGATTCTAGCAAAGTAAGATTTGGAGCACAATTAGCAGCTGGAACAACTGTTATGCCAGGAGCTAGTTATATTAATTTTAATGCAGGAACACTTGGAGCTGTTATGGTTGAAGGAAGAATTTCAAGTTCTGCAATAGTTGGTGCTGGAAGTGATGTTGGTGGAGGAGCATCAATTCTTGGAGTTTTAAGTGGAACAGATGGAAATCCTATTAGTATAGGCGAAAATACACTCTTAGGTGCAAATTCAACTACAGGAATTCCTCTTGGTGATGCTTGTATTGTTGATGGTGGATTGGCTGTTTTTGCGGGTACAAAAGTATATTTAAGCGACGATCAGATTGCAAAAATAAATGCTGTAAACCCAGAAGCTAAGCTTTTAAATATTATGAAAGCAAGCGACTTGGCAGGACTAAATGGATTACATTTTAGACAAAATTCACAAACAGGTCAATATATAGTTACAAGAAGTACAAGAGAAGTAAAACTAAACGCAGACTTACACTAAGTATTTCGCAAATTATTAAAAGAGGTTTTTTGAAGAATTTTATTTTACAAAATGAAAATGCTATGTATTACGAGTGTGGGTATAGTTGTGACAATGCGATTTATATTACACTTGGCTCTGAGTCCTTTTTCATTACAGATGGAAGGTATGAGATTGATGCACGTGAAAATATTAAAAATGGTGCAGAATTAATTATTACAAGAGAGCTTTTGCGAGATGCTAGAAAAATTATTAAAAAAAGTAAAATAAAGAAAATATATTTTGATCCATCTGATTTTTCTATTTCTGACTATTTTGAAATTAGTAGAAAACTTGATGTTAAATTTGAAAAAGCAATAAGTTTTTCGAAACAAAAAAGAATTATCAAAAGTGATCAGGAAATAGAATTGTTATCTAAAGCTATGAAATTTGGCAGAGAAGGTTTTTCTATATTTAGAGAGTATTTAGATCAAGATGGTCTTGGTAAAAGTGAGCAGTATTTAGCTTTTATGGCTAGAACAGCACTAAGTGATATGGGAAAATATGATTTAAGTTTTGATCCAATTGTGGCTATAAATGAAAATAGTGCAAAGCCTCATGCAATACCAACTGATAAATTATACTCAAATGACGACATTTTATTGTTTGACGGAGGGATTAAATATCAAAGATATTGTAGTGACCGAACTGTAACATTCGGCCAAAATTTTAATCCACAAGATTCTTTTCAAAGAATTCAAATATTCAAAAATACTAATTATCAAAAAGTTTATGATGTTGTTTTGAAGGCTCAACAAACCACTATATCTAAAGCCAAAATAGGTATGAAAGCAAGCGAAATAGATAAGATAGGACGAGATATCATTGAAGAAGCTGGTTATGGACAATACTTTGTTCACAGTACTGGACATGGTGTCGGTCTAGATATTCATGAATATCCAAATATTTCATCAAAAAGTGACGTTATTCTGGAAGAAAACATGGTCTTTACTATTGAACCAGGCATTTATTTGCCAAATGAATTTGGTGTAAGAATTGAGGATACTATTGTTCTTAAAAATGATGGAGCAGTTATTTTATAATTATTTCCAGTCTAAATAAGATAAATTAGTTTTCTTCTTGGTATTGCTTTTTAAAATCATCAAATAATAATTTGAAAATTGAAATATCTATTTCTTTTTCCAAGTCATCTTCAACTTCAAACATATCATTACTCATGTAAGTCACCCCTAATCCTTGGAGTTTCTTGTTTCTTGAAGGATTTACATTTTCAACAACATACAAAGATACATTTAAAACGTATTTTGTATTTAATTTAACTGATTCAATTTTAATAATAAGATTTGAAAACTCATCATTTGAAACTTTAATACCAAGTTTTGTTGATTCATCTTCCAGTCTCTTTTTTAGCTCAACTTTTTTGTCTTTTGATAGCAATTTTCCTTTGTCGCTTATTTTGATATTTACAGCTTTTAAACCTTCAAGATTGTATGGAGAAATAGCGAATAGTTGTAATGCTAAACAGGTAAACAATATTAATATTTTCATTATTTAATATTGAGTCTCTTAATGTCATCAAGTGCTTCGTCAATACTTTCTTGAAATTTTTTTGGAGCTTTGTATCCAACAGATTGAGTAAAATAATCATTAGTTTTAGGATCTATAAATAAAACAGTTGGTGTGTATTGAGCAAAAAACTTTTTTGGAAATTCATCCTCATCATTATCTAAAACAACAGGAATGAAATGTGTTTTAATTTGTTTGTCAATATTTTCATTTCTAAGAGTTTGATTTTCAAATTTTAAACACCAAGGACAACTTTTCGCACTCAAAACTAACATAATTGTTTTGTTTTCTTTTTTTGCTTGAATTATCGCATCAGAATAGTTGGTTTTGTAATTCATTGAATTCGCAAATTCTAATGAGGCTCCATTTAAAAATCCAAATGCTCCTATAGTAAGAATAAATAATTTTAAAATGCTTTGATTTATCACGAGTATCCTTTTTCATAAAAATATTCACAAATAGTAGCTTGTTATTATTAACAGATGTTTAATGTAAAGCATATCATCATATAATGGCACAAAAATTTAATAATGAGTAATAGTGAGTAAAATGAGTAATTTAAAAAAAGTGGTTGTTTCAAGAGAATCAAAAGAAAAACTTGAAAAATTTTATACATGGGTGTATAAAAATGAGATAGTAAATGATGTTGCACATATTAGTAGTGGTGAAATTATTCAGATAAAAGATCAAAATGGTGGTTTTTTAGGAATAGGGTATTTTAATTATAATAGTGAAATAACTATTAGAGTTCTAAGCTTTAAAGATGAAGAAATTAATGAGGAATTTTTTGAAAAAAGAATTGTAAAAGCTATTTCAAAGAGGGAGCATATTAAGAAAAAGTCAAATGCTTATAGACTTATTCATAGTGAAGCAGACTTCCTTCCAGCTTTAATTGTTGATTTTTACAATGGATATCTCGGCATACAATTTAATAGTTTTGGAATAGAACAATATAGAGAATTAATACTGAAGCTACTAGTGAAGCATGTTGATCCTATTGGAATTTTTGATAAATCAGAGAGTAGAGTTCGAAAAATAGAAGGACTTGAAACAACAAATGAAGTAATTTTTGGAACAGTTGCACAAAATATTGATATTGTTGAAAATGGAATCAAGTTTTCAATGAGCTTAATAGAAGGTCAAAAAACTGGTTTTTATTTAGATCAAAGAAAGAATAGAGAAATCGTTGGTAATTATATAAAAGAAGGTGATGATGTACTTGATGTTTTCTGTAATGCTGGAGGCTTTGGCCTTTATGGATTAAAACATGGTGCAAAAGTTCACTTTGTAGATATTTCTCCTAACGCAATAACTCAAGTGAATCATAATATTACTTTGAATAATTTTGAAGCAAAAGTTACAAAACAAGATGCTTTTGATTTTATTACAAACGAAGTTACTACGCCAAATCTCTACAATGTTTTAGTGCTTGATCCACCCCCATTTGCAAAAACAAAGAAAGAATCTTTCGGTGCAATTAAAGGTATGAAATTTTTGTTAAGTAGTGGATTAAATCTTTTAAAACAAGACGGTATAGTTGCTATTTTCTCATGTTCTCATCATATTGGGATCAATGAGCTTCTTGATATTTCCTTAGAAGCTTCTAGAAATAGTGGTAAAATGGTAGAAGTACTTGAGATACTAAGAGCTGATAGTGACCATCCATATATAGTTAATATTCCTAATTCAAATTATTTAAGTGGAATAGTATTAAAAGTTTAATTCATAAGTTTTAGGTACTTGAATCTTATGAACCATTTTAAATTAAAAAAGCCCAGCTGATATTTCAGCTGGGCTTTTAGAGTTTAAAATATATAGATATTAGTTTCTAACACTTAATTTATGAGATTTTATTTTTTCAACAAATTTCATAATTCTTGACATTTTTTCTTCTTCTTGTTGAATAGTTCTTTCACTATTCAAGTTAAATAAATCCATTTTTTTATCAAGATATTGAGTTGTAAGATTTCCTTGTCTAAAGTCCTCATCTCTAACAATTTCTCTATGTAAAGAGATATTTGTTGGGAATCCTTCAATATAGAACTCATCTAATGATCTTTTTGCTTTTTTAACAGCACCTTCCCAGTCTAAAGCCCAAACAATTAATTTTCCAACCATTGAGTCGTAGTTTGAAGGAATTTTGTATCCTGCATATGCACTTGTATCAAGTCTAACACCTGGTCCACCTGGAGTTAAATAATTTGTAATTGTTCCAACTGAAGGCATAAAGTTTTTTTGTGGGTTTTCAGCATTGATTCTGAATTCAATTGCATATCCTCTAAATTTAATCTCTTCTTGTAAGAATTTAAGTTTGTCACCTTCTGCAATTTCAATCATTCTTTGAATAATATCTATACCACTAATTACTTCAGTTACTGGATGCTCAACTTGAACTCTAGTATTCATTTCAATAAAGAAGATGTTGTCTTGTTCATCAACTAAGAACTCAACTGTTCCAACACTTTCGTATCCAAGTTTAAACATAGCTTTTGTAGAAATTCTATAAAGTTCTTTTCTAGTGTCAGCATTTAATCTAGGAGATGGTGCGATTTCGATAACTTTTTGATGTCTTCTTTGGATAGAGCAATCTCTTTCTCCAAGATGAACAACGTTTCCGTATTTATCTGCAACAATTTGTATTTCAATATGTCTTGGGTTTTCAACATATTTTTCAATAAAACATTCACCTTTTCCAAAATATTTTATAGCTTCGTTTGTAGCACTATCAAATAAAGTATCAAATTCGCTTTCTTTTCTAACGATTCTCATACCTCTACCACCACCACCGAATGCTGCTTTGATGATAACTGGGAAACCAATTTCTTTTGCTACTTTAGCACCTTCAGCTTTGCTTGCAACTGGCTCATCAGTTCCTTCAAGAACTGGCACTCCAACTGCTTTCATAGCAACTTTAGATGCCATTTTATCTCCAAATAGTGCAATATGCTCTGGTTTTGGACCAATGAAAATAATACCGTTATCAGCACAAGCTTGAGCAAACTCAGCACTTTCTGATAAGAAACCATATCCTGGATGTATAGCATCACAAGAAGCTTTTTTTGCTAAAGATATAATAGTTTCATAATTCAAATATGCTTGCATTGGGTCACCCATAATTGGATAACACTCATCAGATTTTTTAATCCAAACACCTTCTGTATCAACTTCAGAAAAAATAGTTACACTTGTAATTTCTAGTTCTTTACAAGCTCTTACAATTCTTAGAGCTATTTCCCCTCGATTTGCAATTAGTATCTTTTTTATCTTCCCCATAATGGACCCCTTTTTGTGTTTTTTTGTTTTGTGATGTAATAATAGAATAATTCAAATAAAAGTTCTATTTTTTAACCCTAAAAATCTTAAAAACACTAGATAAATGGCTAGATAAAGCATTTAAAAATAATTTTTTGTGATTTTTTAACCCTTTAAATAACAGTTAATTGCTACAAAATCACATTAAACTACAATATACTATGCGAAAATTTGAATTGTGAGTTTATATGAAGTCTCTTGATGTAGCTGTTATAGGAAGTGGAATTGGCGGAAGTCTTATTTCTGCATTAAATGCTGACAAAAATTTGATTATGTTTGAAAAAGACTCAAATCTTGGTGGTTGTGCATCAACTTTCAAGAAGTATGGAAATTACTATAATGCCGGTGCTACAACATTTGTCGGGTATGAAAACGGTCAACGATTGAAAAATATGTTTGATTTTATTGGATTAGCCCCAAATATTACAAAAACCGATATTGCAATAAGAGTCGTTCAAAATGGAAAGATTATTGATAGGATTAAAAACTTTGAATGTTTTTTGGAAAATATAGAAGATGTTTTTCCAAATCAAAATAATCGTCTTTTTTGGACAAAAATAAAAGAGATAGACGAAAAATTTTGGAAATTAAAAAATGTATATTATGGTAAGTTTGGATTTAGAAAGTATGTGAAAACATCAATGTTTTTGGCTGAACTTATCGTCACTTTTAAATCAAGTATTTTTAAAAGTGCAAATTGTTTCATTCAAGAATGCTTAGGCGATATCGGAAAGGACTATATGGACTTTATAGATTCGCAATTATTAATCACTATTCAAACTACATCAAAAGATATATCATTATTGTCTATGGCTCTTGGACTTTCTTATCCTTTTCATGATGTTTTTTATGTAAACGGTGGAATGAGTGCATTAATTGAAGATATTGTTAAGAAGGTTGAAGTTAGAAAAAATGAAGAGATTTTAAAAATTAAAAAAGATACTAACGGATGGATTTTAAAAACTACAAATTCTGAATATAAGACAAATAAAGTAATTTTGAATAGCTCTATTTATCAAAGTGCGAATTTATTTGAAGATAATGAGATCATAAAGTATTACAATCAATTTAGTTTCAGTGACCAAAGTGCTTTTGTAACATATATTTCTCTAAATTGTGATCTGGATTTTTTAGAACATTATCAGTTTATTTTTGACGATATCTTGCCAAATAGTATTTCTAGATCTTTTTTTGTTTCTTTTAGTAAAAAATACGACGAAAAATTTTCTAAAAATGGCTATAGTATTACAATTTCAACACATACAAAAGCAAATTATTGGAAAAATCTAAGTAAGAATGAGTATGAAGATAAAAAACTAGAAACACAAAATTTTATTTCAAATAAATTTTTAGAATATTTTTCAAATGTTAAGAAAGAAAACATATCTAAAATTTTTAGTGCAACATCTCTTACTTTTAATAGATATTTAAATAGGTACAATTGTGGAGGCAAAGCTATAGGGTTTAAAAATATGCTTGATTTGCCAAGCTCTAACACGCCATTTAATGGTCTCTATAATATTGGAGATACAGTTTTTGCTGGTCAAGGTTGGCCTGGAATAAGTATTGGAGTAGATGTATTGCATAAGGAAATAAATGGAAGCAGTTGAACTTAAAATTTCAAAATACGATTGGCTATATATACTTGTAATAGGAGCTTTATTTGGCTTCTTTATTTCTCTTGTATTGTATTTTTTAAATTACAATCTACAATATATTTCAACAATATTTTTTAGTGTTTTTAGCGCTATTTCTATTTCGTTTTTTGCCTTCATGTTAATTACTGTTTCGAATAATCTTATACTACCAAAATTAAATCAAAAATTTTGGTATCTGATTTCATTCTTTTTTTCTTTTTGTTCTGGTGCTTTTGGCTTTTTGCTAAATTATATTATTTTTCTAAATCTTGCAGGTGAAAAAACACCAATTATTCATTTTATTCAACCATATTGGTCTGAAATAACTATTCTGATAGGTTTTTTTACGCTCTTGGTTGGCTTGATTTTGCATCAATTTATTTCAATGAAGTACAAAAACGAGTTATTTAGAAATGAAATCTTAGAAACAAAAATTAAAGCTTTGGAAAATGAACTTAATCCACATTTTTTATTTAATGCATTGAACTCAATGAGTGAATTAGTTCATATAAATCAAGATAAAGCAGAGCTTTCAATATTGAATCTTTCAAAGTTTTTGCGTAATGCTATTAATAATGAAAGTTTAATATCTATTCATAGTGAATTAAATATGGTAGAAACATACGTTGATATAGAGAATATAAGATTTGACGGTAATATTAACTTGTCAATAACTGATACGAGGAATATTGAATGCAAATCATCTTCTGCTAAAATACCAAAGTTTTCAATTCAGCTTCTTGTTGAAAATGCAATAAAACATGGTTTTCTAAACGAAATATTGAATATTAAAATTGAAATCGGCAATCAGTATATTGAGGTTTCAAACGATGGGAAAATACCAAAAGTAATAGTTTTTGGAACTGGTTTATCAAATTTGGATAAAAGATTAAGATTGTTGAATGTAGGTATTTTGGAATCTAATTTGAGTGAAAAAGACGTAAAATTTATAATTAAATTAGGAAAATAAATGAATAAAGATATAAAAATATTAGTAGTTGATGATGAGAAGCTAGCATCAAATAGAATTCAAAGATTGTTAAATGAGCTTGGGTACGAAAATATTATAATTTGCAACAACCCTTTTGATGCATTAAAAGATGTATCAAAAAATAAGTATGACGTTATTTTTTTGGATATTTCAATGCCCCAAATTTCAGGTCTGGAGTTAGCTAATAGTATAATTGAAATAGAGCCACAAACGTTTATTATTTTTCAAACAGCACATAATGAATTCGCTCTAGAAGCTTTTAAAAGTGGTGGTTTTGATTATCTTTTAAAGCCAACAAGCAAAGAAGATATTCAAAAAACACTTGAAAAAGTAAGTAATTTTAGCGATTTGACCGGTAAGAACAATAAAAGGATTATAGGAAAAAGTGGAGATAAAATTTATTTAATTGAGCTTGATGATATATATTTTATTAAAGCAGATCTAGATGAAGTTATTATTAGAATAAAAGAAACAGATGTTTATGTTAAGCGAAAAATAGGCGATCTTGAAGGTTTACTTAAAAATAAAAACTTTTTCAGAATACATCGTTCAACAATTATTAATGTTGATAAAATTCAGTCAATGCAAAGTGTGGAGCAATCTAAACTAGAGATCTATTTTAGAGAAATAGATGAAATTGTTGTGAGTTCAAAAGATGGAGCAAAAGAATTTAGAGAATATCTTGACAGGAGAAGTTTATAGTCGACTATAGACATAAACTAACATTTTTTAAATACAAACAATATTGTTTAAGTGATAGACTTATATAAGATTATACACAAAAGGATACAAAATGCTAAAAGAGATGATTTATACGGGACTTGGTGTTGCTAATATTTTAAAAGAAAAAGTTGAAACAGAAATTAAAAAACTTGAGAATGATGGAAAGATTAAAAGAGATGATGCAAAAAGTTTTTTAGAATCTTTGGAGCAAAAAGGAAAAGAAGAAGATGAGAAAATAAAAAGTCACATCAAATCTTCACTTAAAGATATTATTGATGAGCTGGGACTTGCTACTAAAGAAGATATTGAAAGATTAAAAGAGGAACTAAAAAAATAAAAACTTTTTTAAAAAATATCTCTTACTATAAACCATTAAGAGTTTATGGTGTATTTACTTTTCTGCTTACAGTTTTTTTAGTTATTAAAAAAAGAGATAGTTTTTTGTACTTTAAACCTTTATCTCCAAAGAAATTAAAATACACAATTATTCATTTGGGGGCTAGTTTTATAAAATTAGCCCAAGTATTGGCTACAAGATCTGATTTCTTTACAGAGGAATATCTTCTGGAATTAAAAGAACTTCACGATCAATTACCTTCAATGAGTAAAAAAGATTTTAATGACGTTTTTGAAAGAACCTTCAAAGTAAATCCTTTTGTATTTTTTGAAAATGACCCAATAGCTTCAGCTTCAATAGGGCAAGTGCATGTTGGGTATTTAAAAGAGAACAATGTAAAAGTTGCAGTCAAATTGAGAAGAGTTGGTATTAAAGAGCAAGTTGAAGCAGATATTAGAATTATTTCATTTTTTAATTTTATATTTAAACCACTTTTTTCACATCACACAAAAAATTCAATCGAAGCTGTTATTATTGAATTCTCAAAAATGATAAAACAAGAAGTTAGTCTAATAAATGAACTAAGAAATCTTCAAAAATTTAGTAAAGTTTATGAGCATTCAGGGATTAGATTTCCTGTGCCTTATCCTACTTATTGCACTGACGAAGCTATTGTGATGAGCTATTTGGATGGTTTTAGGTTTGATGATAAAGAATCAATATTTAAGCATAACATAGATTTTCGTAAAATAATCGCTACACTTGTCGATTTTTATACCACTCAAATGCTTATTAAAGGCTATTTTCATGCAGATCCACATCCTGGAAATCTCTTGGTTAATACTGAAGGAGAGCTTATGCTGCTTGATTTTGGAATGGTTAAATCTGTTCCAAATGATACAAGAATAGCTATTATAGAGCTTATTAAATCAGCAAATGAACAAGATTATGAGGGATATATTAGCGCAAACAAAAGGCTAGGAACTATTAGTTATGAAGCCCCAACTGCTGAATTAGCAGAGTTTAGTGAAAAAATGTTTGAGATATTTGCTAACGAAAATCTTAGCAGTGAATCTATGCAAAAATTGGCTTTTGAAGTTTTGGAAGGAACAAGAGATTTTCCATTTAAGTTACCACAAGAGGCAATTTATATTTTACGAGTAAGTGCAATTATTGAAGGTCTAGGTACAACCTATATTGAAAACTTTAATGGTATCAAAGATATATTGCCAATTTTGCAAAAAAATATACCGAAAGCTTTGGGTGCTAATGAAGGTATCATTGAAACATTAATTAGTGAGCTAAAAGATATACCATTTACCGTAAAGCATTTTAAGTCAGCCATAAAACAAATCAGTGAGGGAGAGCTTAAAATTGAGCTCTCTAATAATCAATTAGAATACCTTAGTAAAGAGGTTAAGAGTTATGCAAAATCAACAATTATTGCGATTTCATTAATGGTCGGATCTGTTTTAATTTTGGTATACGATCAGAATTTTAAAGATATAGCCATATTTATTTTTGCTTTAGCATTTGGACGAATACTTTATAAATAAATACTATACTTCAAAAAACACCTATAAGATGCTTAAGCTAAAAACTTCTTTAATTTTTGAGCATCTAATCCACCAGAAATTCTTCTAATTTCTTTTCCATTTTTAAATAAAATCAATGTTGGAATACTTTTGATAGCAAATTTAGAACCAATGATTTGTTCGTTCTCTACATTTACTTTTGCGAATCTTATCTTCAGTGGAAATTCATTTGATACACTCTTAAATACTGGAGCCATCATTTTGCAAGGTCCGCACCAAGGTGCCCAAAAATCAACAACAACAGGAATCGAATTGTTTGTTAAAAATGTACCAAAATTACTTCTGCTTAGTTCTACGGGAGTTGTATTTAAAAGTGACTTCTGGCAGTGCCCACAATTTGCTTTTTTATAACTGTCTTGTACTGGAAGAGAGTTTGATTTAAAACAGTATTGACAAACTATAGTTATTTTTTCCATTAAATTCTCCAATTTATTTTCTTATTATGTACTATGATTACATGCTTTGTTATCAATTTGATTTTATCTAAAAGTTTATTAATTAATTTTGGGTAGAATTCAAAAATGCAAAATAATTACAATCAAACAACAACAATTCCAAGTCCTTCATACGTATGCGAAGAAAATCTTCTGTTAAATAATTTAAAACTTCTGAAATATGTCCAAGATGAAGCCGATGTAAATATTCTTTTGGCACTTAAGGGTTTTGCACTAAAGAGTACATTTGATCTTTGTAGAAAGTATCTTAAGGGTTGTTGCGCAAGTGGTCTTAACGAAGCTTTACTTGCTTATGAAGAATTTAAGGGTGAAGTGCATACTTATAGTCCAGCATTTAAGCCAAGTGAGTTTCCTCAAATTGTGGATATATCAAACCATATAGTATTTAATTCTTTTGCTCAATTAGACTTATACAAAGATAGCGTAAAGCCAAACAACTCATTAGGTCTTCGTATTAATCCTGAATATAGTAGCGTTGAAGTTGACTTGTATAATCCATGCGGAGTTTACAGTAGATTGGGAATCACTAAAGATGAATTTTTAAAGGGAATTAAAAGTTATCCAGAAAGTTTACATCTTATTAGCGGATTACATTTTCATGCACTTTGCGAACAAAATCTAGATGTTTTGGAAGCAGTTTTTGAAAAATTTGAAGAAAATTTTGGAGAATATTTTCAAAATCTAAAATGGCTAAATTTTGGCGGTGGACATCATATTACTAGAGTAGACTATGATGTTGAAGGGCTTATTAAATTTTTAAAAAACGTGAGATCAAAATATCCTCATCTTAAAATTTATTTAGAGCCAGGTGAAGCGGTTGGGTGGAAAACTGGATACCTTGAAGCTACAGTTTTAGATATAGTTCACAATGGAATAGACATAGTAATACTAGATGCCAGTGCAGAATGTCATATGCCAGATACTTTAGCTATGCCTTATAAAGCAGAAATAAGAGGAGCATCTTCAGATGCAAGTGAGAAAAAATATAGCTACAGACTTGGTGGAAATACTTGTTTGGCTGGCGATATTATAGGGGATTACAGTTTTGATAAACCTCTTAATATTGGCGACAAAATTATTTTTGAGGATATGATTCATTATACAATGGTAAAAACTACAACATTTAATGGTGTTAATTTGCCGTCTATTGTTTTAAAAAGAAGTGATAATTCTTTCCAAGTTGTAACCAATTTCGGTTACAATGATTTCAAAAGTAGGATTTAGTGAAATTTATTGGAGAAGATATGAAGGGTAATGAGTCAGGTATTGATAACAAAATTATTGTTGATGAGCTTCAAGATGGAGAGCTAATAGATACCAATGAAGACTTTCATGACTATTCTGATAATAAATTAAAACATCACAATTATAAAAAAACAAAAAATGGAAAAATTCAAATTTGGGTTAAAAAAGAAACGCTTGAATATGAAGAAGAACTAGCTTTACTTCAAATAGAACTTTTGAAGCTTCAAAACCATACAAAAGAAACAGGTGAAAAAATTTTGATGATATTCGAAGGTCGTGATGCAGCCGGAAAAGGTGGGACTATAAAAAGAATTACCGAACATCTAAATCCAAGAGGTGCTAGGATAGTAGCACTTGAAAAACCAAGTGATACGCAAAAGACACAATGGTATTTTCAAAGATACACAGCATACCTTCCAAGTGCAGGTGAAATTGTTTTTTTTGATAGAAGCTGGTATAACCGTGCTGGAGTTGAGCCAGTAATGGGATTTTGTTCGTCAGAAGAGCATCATGAATTTTTACGTGAAGTTCCAGAATTTGAGAAAATGATAGTTAAATCTGGAATCAAACTATTCAAATTTTATTTTAGTGTTTCAAAAAAAGAGCAAGAAAAAAGATTTAATATCAGAAAGATTGATCCATTAAAGCAGTTTAAATTAAGCCCAGTGGATGATTCTGCTCAAGATTTGTGGGATAAATATACTGTTGCTAAGTATTCTATGCTGATGGCTTCCCATACAGATATTGCACCATGGACAATTGTAAGAAGTGATAACAAGAAGAAAGCACGAATTGAAACAATAAAATTTATTTTAAAAAAACTTAATTATGATAAAAAAGATAAAACGATAAATTTTACTATTGATAAAAATATTATTACTGATGGGGCTCATGAGATAGTTCTCATGGAAAACGAACATACATTTAAAAAAGAGGATACAAAATGAATTTAAAAGACTTTGACAAAACTATTTTCCCGGGACTTTTTATATCTAAAGATGAGCACCCATCTTATGGAAAAAAATATATCACTAGATTTCAATATGGACTAAAAAGATATGTTAAAGTATTGGGTTATGATAAACTAGATAGATTAAATGATAATAAGGCATTGAAGTTGATGCAAGAGTATAAAAATGTACTTGCTGAAAATAAAGACATTGTTCTTCAAGACATTACTAATGAAAAAGTTGCACCAAAAAATAAAGTATCATCTAAACAAAAAACACCGACAAGATCTAGCGTAAAAAAAATGGAAGAAAAAGTTTCGATTCCAAAATCTCAATTTGAAGAATGCAAATTTTTAAAAAATACTATAGGCGACTATAAATCTGTTGCTCCTGATGTTTTTGCAAAAGGAATACAAAAGATTTATGATTATGAGGAGATGAAGGAATATCAAGTTGAGCTTATTAAATTGCAAAAGTATCTTGAAAAAACAAAGAAGAAAATGATTATTCTTTTTGAAGGAAGAGATGCTAGTGGAAAAGGTGGGGCTATTAGAAGAATCACTAGATATATGAATTCAAGACATTATAGAGTTGTTGCTCTTGGAAAGCCAACAGAAACACAAAAAAATCAATGGTTTTTTCAAAAATATATTGAACATTTTCCAACAGGTGGAGAGATAGTTTTATTTGATAGAAGCTGGTATAATAGAGCTATGGTTGAACCTATTTTTGGATTTTGTACAACTGAACAATATGAAATTTTTATGGAAGATGTTGTAAATTTTGAACACGACTTGGTTCGTCAAGATATGATTATGATAAAACTTTATTTTAGTGTTTCAAAAGCGGAGCAATTAGCTAGATTTCAAAGTAGACAATCATGTGAATTAAAACATTGGAAATTAAGTGAAGTTGATTTACAAGCACAAGACCTATGGGATGAATTTAGTGATAAAAAATATGAGATGTTGCGAAGAACAAATTCAAAATCTGCACCATGGCATATTGTTAGAAGTGACAATAAACATAAAGCAAGAATAGAAGCTGTGAAAATAATTTTAAATAGCGTCGAATATGATAAAAAGAATTATGCATTGAATTTTGAGCCGGACGAAGAATTTAACATAAGTGTTTCGCAAGAACTTTCAAGAATGAGAAAAAATAACGATTACTAACAATAGGCAAAGAATGATTACGTATTATAAAGTAGAAACAAATTTAATTAAATATTTAAAAGAAGAGCGAGAAGTTAAATTCTATAAGGATGGAGGACTTTTAAAGAAGTTAGGATTACAAAAAAGAGTTTATCCTGATATTTATTTTCATACAGGATCACTAAATGAATTCTCTAAACGATTAGTAATAAATAGTAAGATCACAGTTGTTAACTCTACTATCCTAAAAAATAAGATTATAAAGCTTCTTGGAGTTGAAAGCGATAAGATAGAAGTTATTTTACCTTCATATGAACCAGCAATATATAAAAAGAAAGAAGTTCAAAAGAATTTTAAAGAAAAACATAATATTCCAGAAGATAAAAAAATAATTTATTTTACAGCTAAAGATTTTTCTAAAAATGGATTTGTTAAGTTTTGTAATATTATAGAGAATCTTGAAATGGATAACTGGAAAGCAGTTGTAAGCGCATATGGTGATAAAGAAATAGTATATGCAAATGAGATTTTAAAGCATCGTAAATTAAGTGAATATGTCATTGTTGTAGAAAATGAAATTTTTGATGTTGCCGATATATTTGTTTTGCCAACTACTATTGAAAATTTTGCATATTCTGTTCTTAAGGCTATGGCGAATAAATGCATCGTTTTTACTACTACAAACAATAATGCTATAGAAATACTGGATGTATTTGGGATAATGGATGGCCCTGATGATTCTAATTTATCTTACAAAATAGACATGCTTCTAAGGGTTGAAGATGAGTTTAAAAAAATTAAAAAAGAAAATTATAAAATTGCTTCAAAGCTTACATTTGAATATCAAAAAGAAAAACTCGACACAATACTTGCAAAATTAGCACTCTAAAACATTAAGTGCTAATTATCTCTAATTTTTTATCTTCATTTTATGAATTTTCATATATTATTGCCACTCAATTTCATGATTATTGATTAATAAAATGATTATGAAATGTGAACTATGTAGACTTTAAAAAATACTAAAACAATATGGAGAAAATAAAATGGCAAAACACGAATTCCAAACAGAAGTAGGACAACTTTTAAAACTTATGACACATTCTTTGTATTCGAACAAAGAAATATTTATTAGAGAATTGGTATCAAATGCAAGTGATGCAATTGATAAATTAGAGTATTTAAAACTAACAGATGAAAAACTAAAAAACTTCACAACAACACCACAAATTAATATAAAGCTTGACAAAGAAGATAAATCTTTGACAATTAGCGATAATGGAATAGGTATGAGTGAAGCTGATTTAATATCATCTCTTGGAACTATTGCAAAATCTGGGACAAAATCATTTATAGAAAGCATGAGCGGTGATGCAAAAAAAGACAGTAAGCTTATTGGTCAATTTGGTGTTGGATTTTATTCTGTTTTTATGGTAGCAGATAGAGTTGACGTTATTAGTAAAAAAGCTGGTGATGAGACTGCATTTAAATGGTCAAGTGATGGTGAGGGAAGTTATGAGCTGGCACCATGCGTTAAAGATGAAAATGGTACAGTTATTTACATCAAACTAAAAGATGATGAAGTTAGTGACTATACTTCAAGATATAAAATAGATGAAATTGTCAAAAAATATTCAAATCATATAGCTTATCCTATCTTTATGAACTATACAGAAGAGACGGAAGATAAAGATACAAAAGAAAAAACAGTTGAATCAAAAAAAGAACAAATAAACGAAGCAACAGCACTTTGGACAAATTCTAAATCAAATTTAAAAGAAGAAGATTATTATCAGTTCTATAAAACAATTAGTCATGATAGTGAAAATCCAATTCTTTACACTCACACTAAAGCAGAAGGTGTAAGTGAATATACAACGCTTTTCTATATTCCAAGCAAAGCACCTATGGATATGTATAGAGTTGATTTCACACCTGGGGTTAAACTTTATGTTAAAAGAGTTTTTATAACTGATAGTGAAAAAGAACTTCTTCCTATGTATCTTAGATTTGTAAGGGGAATCATTGACAGTGAAGATTTACCACTAAATGTAAGTAGAGAATTATTGCAAGAAAATAAAGTTATGGCTAATATCAAGCAAGCATCAATCAAAAAAATATTAAGTGAAATTAAAAAACTTAGCAAAGATGAAGAGAAATATGCTTCATTTATTAAGGAGTATAATAGACCTTTAAAAGAGGGTGTTTATCAGGACTATGTAAATAAAGACGCAATTTTAGAGCTTGTTAGATATAAATCTACTAATGATTTAGAAAAAATGACTTCACTTGCTCAATATAAAGAAAGAGCTGATAGTGAACAAAAAGCTATTTATTATATAGTTGGAGGAGATGAGAAAGTTCTTAGAAATTCTCCACTTATTGAGAGTTATAAAAAAAATAATATTGAAGTTTTAATACTTGACGACAGGGAAATTGATGAAATTATAACTCCAAGCATTGGAAGTTTTCAAGAGTGGGATTTAAAAGATATAACATCATGTGAGCCACCAAAAACTGAACAAACTGAAGAGTCTAAAAAAGAAGTTGAAGAAAAATTTGCATTAATTGTTGAAAAAATAAAAACAGTTCTTGGCTCATCAGTTAAAGATGTTAGAACAACAAATAGACTAAGTGATAGTCCTTCATGTGTTGTGAAAGATAGCAGTGATCCAATGGCATCAATGGCACATATGTTTAAAATGATGGGTCAAGAAGTTCCAGAATCAGCTCCAATACTTGAAATAAATCCAGATCATGAAATAGTTAAAAAACTAAATACGTGCCCAGATGATAAGATGATAGAGGATGTATCTTATTTACTTCTTGATCTTGCAAAAATAAGTGAAGGAATGGACATAAAAGATCCAATAATCTTCACTAAGAGACTAAGCTCTATTATGACAAAAGCTCTTTAATTAATGGAATCTTTTATTTCTGATTGGGGATATATTGCACTTGCACTATATAGTTTTGGCGGTGGCATGATAGCTCTCGCGATAGCTGGCATTTTCAGTTTCACGGGAGAATTAAATATATTTTATGTGATTGCAGTCGCTTCTATCGCAAACTTTATTGGAGATCAATTTTTATTCTCAATTGCAAGAAATAACAAAGCTTATGCTAAAGATATGATGTCAAAGTGGGGCAGAAAAATTGCTCTGGCTCATATCTTAATAAGAAAATATGGAGTTTGGGTAATTTTTATTAAAAAATATATCTATGGTATCAAGACTTTAGTCCCACTTGCTATAGGTATTACAAAATATGATTCTAAAAAGTTCATTATTATAAATATTTTTGCATCATTAGTTTGGGGAATTGTTGTTGGAACAATATCTTATTATGTAGGTCAATTGTTTCTTGATTCTCTTGAGGAATACAAAAATTATGGAATAGCGGCTTTAATAATTTTATTTTTAATTATTTTTTCTATTTTTAAAAAATACTAACCCATACTCTTTCTGAATCTCATTTTTAGCATCAGAATTAATAATTTTGGTGCTTTTTACACATAAATTACTATTTTAAATAAATCAACAATAATAAACTGTAACTTTTCTAAACACTATAGCTACTCAAAGGGTAAAATCTACACACCAAATAATATTTTGAAATAGTTTTTTGATAAACTAATATTTTAAAAACTACCAAAAAGGACTTAGACAATGAGTTTAGTAACAAACTACAAAATACACACAAAAGAAAGAGAAGCGCTTGGTGTTCCACCAGAAGCATTAACTGCTGAGCAAACTGCACAATTAGTTGAGCTTTTAAAAGCTGACACGATTATAGAGCAAGAATACATTCTTGATTTGTTTGAAAATAAAATAAATGGTGGAGTTGATGACAGTGCTTATGTAAAAGCTGCTTTTTTAAATGATGTTGTTCAAGGAAAAGTAACATGTGGTGCTATTAGTAAAGTTAAAGCTGTTGAAATACTTGGAAAAATGGGTGGAGGATTCAATGTTTCTCCACTTGTTGAGGCTTTAAAAATTGATGGTGATGTTGCTAATAGTGCTGCAGAGCAACTTAAAAATACAATCTTGGTTTATGGAAGTTTTGAAGATGTTAATCTTTTGGCAAAAAATGGAAATCTTAAAGCAAAAGAAGTTATTGCTTCTTGGGCAAATGGAGAATGGTTCACGAATAAACCTGCACTAGCTGATGAGATTAAACTTACTGTTTACAAAATTCCAGGTGAAACAAATACTGATGATTTGAGTCCAGCTAGTGAAGCATTTACAAGAGCTGATATCCCTCTTCATGCAAACTCAATGCTTGTAGCAAGAATGCCAAAACCTCTTGAGACAATGAATGAACTTAAAGCAAAAGGAAATCCTTTGGCTTATGTTGGAGATGTAGTTGGGACTGGAAGTTCTAGAAAATCTGGTATTAACTCTGTTCAATGGCATATGGGAACTGATATTGCAGGTATCCCAAATAAAAGAACTGGTGGTGTTGTAATCGGAAGCATTATTGCTCCAATTTTCTTTAATACAGCAGAAGATAGTGGATGTTTGCCGCTAAAAGCTCCAGTTGAGAATCTTGAAACAGGTGATGTAATTGTTGTTAAACCTTATGACGGTGTAATTTTAAAAGATGGTGCAGTAGTAAGTAAATTTGCACTTCAACCAAATACGATAACTGACGAAATGAGAGCAGGGGGAAGAATTCCACTGATTATAGGAAAAGGATTAACTGCAAAAGCAAGAGAATCTTTAGGTCTTGGTGCTAGTGATTTATTCTTAATTCCAGAAAACCCAGCTGATAATGGAAAAGGTTATACACTAGCTCAAAAGATGGTAGGTAGAGCTTGTGGAACTGAAGGTATAAAGCCAAATGTTTACTGTGAGCCAATCGCTACAACTGTTGGAAGTCAAGATACAACTGGTCCAATGACTAGAGATGAAGTGAAAGAATTGGCTGCACTTGATTTTGGAGCAGATATGGTTATGCAATCATTTTGTCATACAGCTGCTTACCCAAAACCTGCAGATATTAAACTTCAACATACATTACCAGCGTTTTGGACAAGTAGAAAAGGTGTAATTTTAAGACCAGGTGACGGTGTTATTCACTCATGGTTAAATAGACTTTGTTTACCTGATACTGTTGGAACAGGTGGAGATTCACATACAAGATTCCCAATCGGTATTTCATTCCCTGCAGGGTCTGGACTTGTAGCATTTGCAGGTGTTACTGGAATGATGCCTCTAACAATGCCTGAATCGGTTCTTGTAAGATTTAAAGGTCAAATGCAAGATGGTATAACTTTAAGAGACTTAGTTAATGCAATTCCATATTACGCAATAAAAAATGGACTTTTAACTGTTGAGAAAAAAGGTAAGAAAAATATTTTTGATGGAAAGATTCTTGAGATTGAAGGTTTAGAAGATTTAAAATGTGAGCAAGCATTTGAGCTTTCTGACGCTTCAGCTGAGAGAAGTGCTGCTGCTTGTACGGTAAAATTAAACAAAGAGCCAGTTGCTGAATATTTAGCATCAAATATTGTATTGATTGAGGAGATGATTAGTCAAGGTTATCAAGATTCTGCTACTTTACAAAGAAGAGCTGATAAAATGAAAGAATGGCTTGCAAATCCAGTGTTACTTGAAGCTGATAAAGATGCAGAATACGCAGCAATTATTGAAATAGATTTAAATGAAATCACAGAGCCAATCTTAGCTTGCCCAAATGATCCAGATGATGTTAAAACACTAAGTGAAATTCATGCAGCAGGACTACAAACAAAAATTGATGAAGTATTTGTTGGAAGTTGTATGACTAATATCGGTCTATTTAGAGCATTGGGTGAGGTTTTAAGAGGAGAAGGACAAGTTCCTACAAAATTATGGGTTTGTCCTCCAACAAAAATGGATGAAAAAACTCTTCAAGAAGAAGGATATTATTCTGTATTTGGAATAGCTGGAGCTAGAACTGAAATTCCAGGATGTAGCCTTTGTATGGGTAACCAAGCAGCAGTTGCACAAAATGCATATGTATTCTCAACATCAACAAGAAACTTTGATAACAGACTTGGAAAAGGAAGTCAAGTTTACCTTGGAAGTGCTGAATTAGCTGCTGTTACAGCTTTAAAAGGAAGAATTCCTACTAAAGAAGAATATTTAAGTATTGTACCAAATAAAATTAAGCCTGAAATGACTGATAGTGTTTACAAGTATTTAAATTTCAATAAAGTTAGTAAAGACGAATTACAAGCGATGGTTAAATAAATTATTATTTAACTTTTATTCTAAAATTAAAAGGGTGAGACAATATGTCTCACCCTTTTTTTATTACAATTATGTAGAATACAATAAAAATAACTGGAGATAATTATGAATAAAAGTCAATTTTTAGAAACTATGAATTTTCGTCATGCATGTAAAATATTTGATGACAAAAAAAAGATTTCCAATGAAGATTTAGATTTTATATTGGAAGTTGGTAAAATGTCGCCTTCGTCATTCGGAATGGAACCTTGGAAGTTTTTGGTGATTCAAAACCAAGATTTAAAAGAAAGACTAAGACCTTTGTGTTGGAATCAGCCACAAATAACAACATGTAGTGACTTGATTGTTGTGCTTGCAAAAATTGAAGATTTAAAACCATATAGTGAATATGTTAAATATATGTTTTCACGTCGAAATTTACCTCATGAATATTATGAAATGTATCTTGAAAAATATGCAAGTCATTTAGAAAATACAATGAAAAATGATGAGAATATTTTAGCATGGAGTGCTAAGCAATGTTATATTGCAATTGGGAATATGATGACGGGTGCCGCTAGTATAGGAATTGATAGTTGCCCAATAGAAGGGTTCGAATTAGAAAATATTGAAGAAGTTTTAAATATTGATACTGCAAAATATCGTCTTTGTGTGATTGTTCCATTTGGGTATAGAATAAACGAACAGCCTTCTAAATTTAGATTAGAGATAGAGGATGTCGTTTCTTATTTATAAATCGTTTGATCCTAGAAGATCATTTATTACTGTTTCTCGTTGTGTGATTTCAAGTTTTTTACAAGCACTCTCAAAAGCTTCTTTTTCACCAACGATGTAGCACATATTTTTTGCTCTTGTTATGGCTGTATAAAGTAATTTTGTATTATGCATTATGAAATGGGTAAAAGTCATTGGAATAAGTGCAGTATCGTATTCCATCCCTTGTGTTTTATGAATAGTTAAACAATATGCCAGTGATATTAGAGCTTCAACTTGTCCAAAACTATAAAACACAACAGTATCATCATTTGGATACAAAACAACGCAAATTTCATTGTCGAAATCGAGTTTTATAATCATACCTAGCATACCGTTGAAAATTCTTTTTTCAACATATTCAATACTTCCGCTTTTGTAGTCCGCCATGCTTAAAGATTTCATGTTCTCATTTTTGGTATGAATTACTTTGTCTTTGAGTCTAAATTGGTAAATTTTTCCTTGATAATGCTTTGATGTATTATTATTTAATAATTTTTGTAAATTGATATTGAGATTTTCTACACCCAAAATACCATTTTTCATAGGTGTTATAACCTGAAAAGTAGTCAATGCTTTTGAGATCTGCTTGTCTTTTATATGTTGCCCTATTTGCCAAATATATGTAGCAGAGATATGCAAAATAGAGTTTAAAATTTTGTAATTGTTATCGTTTCTTATAGTGTTCATTTCATAATTAGAAACACTATTTTTTGTTGCAAAATAATTTGGAATAGATAAATCTACAAACTTAAAATCTGCAAATTCGTTTTTGTATTCTGGGATATTGCCTTCTCTAATATCATTCGCAATGACAGTAATAGCTTGAAGTTCATTTTGTCTATATATTTTAGTTAATTTTGAAAGTGGAGCTAGATTAAATTTTATGGCATCAGCTAAGATGTCACCTGCACCAATTGCAGGAAGCTGTCCATCATCACCAACTATTATAAAAACTGTTTCGTCACTAATTTTTGAAATTATTTGATAAAAAGTAACGCTATTTACCATGCTCGCTTCATCAAGCAAAAGAACTTTGTATGGAAAATAATCTTTCTCTTTGTGTGCCATTAGCATTGATTGTATAGTGCTTGAACTGTATCCTGTAGTTTCACTTATTCTTTGCGATGCTATACCACTTAATGCCATGCAATGAATATCCTTAAAATTAACAACTTCTTCTAAAAGTTCTAAAATAGCACGACTTGATGTTGATTTTCCAGTTCCTGCATAACCAATAAGTAATATAGTAGTTTCACCATCATTTATTAGACGAACTGCTTTTTGCTGCTCCTCGCTCAATGTAAAACCTATATTTGCCTCTTTTTTTGCCAAATAAGCATCAAAATCTTTTACAATTTTATTTGGTATTTGTCTATTTCTTCGCGTTTGAAAAAACTCTAATATACTTTTTTCACAAAAATACAACATACTGGTTGTGTATCTATCTTTTGAAGTTTCGATTAGGCTCTTATCGCCAAGCATTTCAATTATTACATTTTCGTAGAGTATTTCTTCATTTGAAAAATTTAAACTTGCATCAAGTGTTGAAAAAAGAGTAACTTTTGATATTGAACTATTTCCATTTGATTCACAATATTCACGTAAAGCATAGTCCAAACATGCTTTGATTCTAAAATTACTTTTCATATCAATACCAAAAGCAAGAGCTATTTCATCAGCTTTTTTAAAACCTATACCTTTGATCGCCACTAGAGAATAAGGATTCGTTTTAATTTTCTCTATTAAATTATCTAAATGCCCAAGCTCTTGAAAGATTTTATTGATTAGGTTTTTAGTTACACCGTAAGCGCCCAAAAAGATTGCAAGCTCTCTTAAATGTTTGAATTTATTCCAACTCGATACTATTTGAATTAATTTTTTCTCTTTTACCCCTTTGAATTCAAGTAAAACGGATGGTCGATTATCAAGTATTTCATATAGTTCATCTTGGGAATACTTTTTTGTTATTTCGGTTGCAAGTTTTTTTGTAAATCCTTTTACAATTTTAGTTAAGAAAAAAAAGATTTCATTTTTTTTGATCTCAAGAGATGTGAATGCGAATTGAACACCGTATTTATTGTGCGTTTCCCAGTTTCCACTAAGCAGCAAATCTTCACCTTCTAATTTTTTCAAATCAGTATCAAAATATTGACCGCAAATTTTTTGATTATTCTCCAGAACTGCAATATAGTAATTATTTTCGTTGTTGTGATAAAGAACTTTTTTTAATGTACCACTAATATTGATATGCTCAATATCCGTCATAAAAATCCCTGTCTTTATGTTTGTCTTTTTTGTATGTTGCTTTATTTTTTTCTTTTGCCAAAATATTGACTTCTTTTAGAAGGGAATTTCTTTGTTCCGTAAAATCATCATCTGTTGTATTTGTTTTTGCAAGAGTATTATTTACAAATGCTTCAAGCATATTTAGATATTCGCTATCGAGTCGTACAGCCTTTACTTTTAAAATTTCTTTATAGTATTTATCAACATTTTTTTTGAATATTTGAGCATTAAAATCCTCATTCTTTAATAATGATACTGCTCTTGTTAGGAATTTCTCTAAGACTCTTATGTATCTTAATCTTAGTACTTTTTCATTTGGTGGTGTAGATTCTCTCATTGCTTGAATGTTAGCATAAAATTAATTACAAGCTTTAAAATATGTTAACTTGATATATTTAACGATTGGATCTTTTGTCTTTATTGAGGTAATAAAGTCTTTTTTGCTCATCAAGTTTTTCAATAGAATATCGTAAAGTTGTACGTGACATTTTGGCAGAATTCTTATCAAGATATTTTATAAGATACTCTTCGCCACATTTTTTTCCAACCTCTCTTATCATCCAACCAACTGCCTTATGGATAAGGTCATGATTGTCGGACATAAGAATATCAGCTATTTTAAAAGTTAATTTATGTTCTTTTTGTTTGATAAAGTAAAATGTTGAAACAATAGCAATTCTTTTTTCCCAAATTGATTGACTTCTTGCAAAATCAAATAATACATTTTTTGGTTTATCTTTTAAAAAATCTCCAACAATATGCTCGCAACTTGTATCTATTAAATCCCAATTGTTGATATGTTTTGTATTGGAAATGTAAATATTGAAAATAGTTTCTTTTAAAGATGAATCACCAGAATTGTATTTTTGAATTAAAAAATAAAGTGATATGAGTCTCTCTTCATGTATTTTAGATTTTAATAAAATGATAATTTCTTCAAGTGAAATATAATTATTATATTTTGCAATTTTTCTCACTTCAGGTACTGTTATACCAAGAAAAAAATCATTTTCTGCATATCCGCCTTTTTCAGTTTTGAAAAATCTTTTCATAGTTTCTTGTTTAGCTAAACTACTATGTTGTAAAAGTTGACTTGAAATACTTGATGCTTTTACATTTGACTTATCAAACATAATATATTAAATAATCCTTTTTAAAATTCACTTCTTATACCTCTTTTATTTATAACATATACTGCTAACAAAATAGTAAAGGTGATTATGAATAGTGTCAGTGCATATTGATTTGCCACACCATAATTAAGTGCCTCAACTTCATCGTAAATAGCAATACTGGCAACCTTTGTTTCACCTGCAATATTCCCACCTATCATCAAAACAACACCAAATTCACCAACTGTATGTGCAAATGTTATAACTGAAGCGGTTAGAAGAGAAGATTTTATGTTGGGTAACAATACATACCAAACTGTTTGAATAGTGCTTCTCCCTAGGATATATGAAGCTTCTTTAAGCGATCTGCTTAGCGCGCTAAAGCCACTCTGTATTGGGTGCACCATAAAAGGTAAGCTAAAAATAATTGAAGCAATAACAAGACCATGAAAACTAAACACAAGTCGAATATCAAATGCACTTTCAAGCCATATTCCAAATTCATTTTTGGGACTAAAAGCAATGAGTAAATAAAATCCCAAAACCGATGGCGGAAGAACAAGTGGCATTGACACAAAAGCTTCAACTACAGGTTTAAGTTTTGATTTCGTTTGTGATAAATAATAGCCCAAACCAATCCCGATTGGAAGTAAAATTAGTGTTGTGATTAATGCTAACTTGAATGTTAGTGTCATTGTTTGTAAAAAATCAGATTCCATTGTTAGCCTTATATTTTTGTCAAGATCGGATTAAAAGCTTTACTTGAAACAAGTACATTGTCACCAATATTTATATTTTCTATATCTTTTTTTACTGAAGTTATCTTAATAATTTCATTATTTACCAAGATATTGACAATAAATAATATATCAGCTTTAACGATTGAAATGACTTCCCCAGTAACTTTAAATTTGCCACTAAGATTCAAATTACTAAAAACACTATTTGGTGATCCATCTGATGTAATTTGTCCAAATGCTATTTTCAAAACACGATTGGAAAGTTTAAAAACCTCACTAATATCATGGCTAACTAATATTGAAGTTAAACCAAATCTTTTGTGAACAGTAAGTAGTTCATTTTGAAGTTTACTTCTCATTGTATTATCTAATGCAGAAAGTGGCTCATCAAGGAGTAGTATTTTTGGATTTCTCATTAAAGTTCTTGCAACGGCAACCCTTTGTTTTTGTCCACCGCTAATGGTATTTGGCATAGAATTAGATAAATTCGTAAGCTCCATCATTTCAAGAATCTCATCTATCTTATGAGAATTTTTTTTGTTGTTTAAAGCAAATTCTAGATTTTGACGAATAGTCATATTTGGAAAAAGCGCATAATCTTGAAAAACAAATCCTATATTTCTCTTTTGTGTTGAAATATTAATTCCTTTTGAACTATCAAACCATGTTTCATTATCTACTATTATTTTTCCACTATCTGGTATATCTAGCCCAGCAATAATTCTTAGTAGTGTTGTTTTTCCGCTACCACTTTTACCAAAAATAGTTAAAAAATCTCCATTAATGATCTCTTTGTTAATTTTTAAAATAATTTTTCCATCACTAGTGTGCAGTGTTTTTTTTATGTCGATTTTTATCAATTTAATACTCTAATTTATTTAAATTTTGATTATGACTTCATTTGTTTTGACAAACCATCTAAAATCATTTCCTATATTGCATTTCAGATCATTGATTGCATCTATTGTGACAATTGCATTTATTTCTGATCCATTAAAATCAAATGTGACGCTAGATAATAATTTTCCATTTTCAATATCTTTTATAGTTGAAACAAAAGAATTCCTTGCACTTACCAAAGATTCTTTTGTTGCAATCATAACCTCTGTTTCTTTGAAGAGCACGTCAACATTGCTACCAACTTCAATCCACTTATCATTGTCATTAGCTAAGATTAGTGAACTAAAGATTTGGCCTTTAATATCAATGCAAACTAGCATTAAACTATCTTCATGTTTTATTGATATTATAGTTCCTCTTAGTGTATTCATTTTGCGTCAAATCCATATTCTTTAAAAATTGCTTTCGCTTGTTTTGAAACAATAAATGCTCCAAATTTTGTTGCTAGTGTTTTGCCTTGAGCATGTTTTGTTAAAACAAAAGTTTGTTCAAGAGTAGCATATTTTGATTTATCTATTAGTAAATATTCACCTTTTGGTTGAGTTTCTTTAAGAAGTGAATATGCAACAAGTCCAATGTCAGCAGCACCAGTATCTACAAATTGAACACTTTGAGCAATATTGTCACCCATTACAATTTTACTGGCAACTGTATCTTTTAATCCATAATTTGTCAAAATCTCCATTGCTGCTACACCATATGGAGCAAGCCTAGGATTTGCAATTGAAATATGTTTTACTTTGTCACTTTTTAGTGCATTCATACCTAACTTAATAAGTTCTTTGTTGTTAGAATAAAGTGCAACTGAACCAAGTGCATAGATTTCAGGTTTTGTATTTGCCATTCCATCAGCAAGAATTTTAGCCGGATATGTACTATCTGCAGACATAAAAATATCATATGCAAATCCATTTGAAAACTGAGCATATGCTTTTCCACTTCCACCAAAAGATAATAATATCTCATCACGTGGATTTATTTTTTTAAATTCTTTGGTAACTTCAATCATTGCTAGTTTTGCACTAGATGCTACAAAAACATCTATCTTGTCTCCTAATAAATTGCTACCTAAACTTAACACTAAAAGTGTTGTGCTTAATAATTTTTTCACCTTTTTCCTTTTTTGTTTATTATTAGTTTTTTTGATTTGGTAGTTTACTTACCAATCATCACATCACTTGATTTTATGATACAAGTAACAATATCTCGAGTTTTTATATCTAGTGTCCCAATAGAATTTTTAGTAATAACAGAGGCAATTAAATCACCACCAATATTAACGATTACCTCACAATTTACTTCCCCTAAATGAATTTTGTCAACTATTCCTGTTAGTTTATTTCTAGCACTAATGTTGAGATCGGTTTCAGTTGTAATCAAAACAGAACTTGATTTAAATATTGCTACTACATCATCGTCAACTTTTAAATCCAAATTATCAATAGCACCATTAGTAATAACACTAACCATTGTGTATCCACTTTTTAACTTAATATAAACACTAACATTAACTTGTCCGCGTTCAATCAATTCTATTTTCCCTGCAAGTTGATTTCTCGCACTTATTTGCATCGCAAACCTCCTAAATAATTTCAAACTACCACTATTAAAATCTGTAATAAGAGATAAGTTTTCTAAGAATTTTTTATGTTCTATCTGGATTGTTTCATATGTTGCAACAAGGTTTCTACCGTAATTAGTAAGTGATGTTCCACCTCCATTTTTACCGCCAGTTTCTTTTATCACAACAGGAGTAGGGCAAAGATTGTTCATAATGTCAATCGCATCCCAAGCCGTTTTGTAGCTCATTGGAACCAATGATGCAGCTTTATTAATACTTCCTGTTTTGCTTATTGCTATTAGTAGTGCTATTCTTTTTTCAAGTAAAAATGAATTTTCACCATCAATAAGTGTAAGATCTGATTTAAATTTCACTAATTTTCCTTATAAACTTATTTATATAACGATACTAAAGAACTATAACGTTATATATCTTAATATATAATGATAAATATAATTATTTTTGGGGTTACTTTATTGATTTTATGAATGATTAAAGCTTTTTCGATAAACTCTACACATGTTATTAACCAAAAAAACCGAATACGCAATATTGTCACTAGTCGCAATTGCAAAAAGCACAACACCAAAAAATGTAGATGTGTTATCAAGAGAATTGAATATTCCAAAACCCTATCTTGCAAAGATACTTCAAACTTTTTCCAAAAGTGATATATTAGAATCATACAAAGGTGTAAATGGTGGCTTCTTGCTTGCTGTACAACCTGAAAAGATTTCTCTACTGATGATTACTACAATTTCAGAAGAAAGAACACCAACTGTTTTCGAATGCTCACCATCTGTTGAAAGTTGCCCAGGAAATAGGGCAGATAGTTGCCATTTATGGTCAACACTAAATGCTCTTCAAAATAAAATAGATAATTTTCTAGAAAATATTACACTTAAGGATATACTACAATGACATTTTTTCATATGTCTCACACTGATTTGGATGGATATGGATGCCAGCTAATATCAAAAAAAATATATCCAAATGGAAATTTTTACAATGCCAATTATGGCTCTGAAGTAAAAAGTACAATAAACACAATTCTTGCAAAAATAAAAGAGATAGTATTTTTAAACAAAGCAGAAGAGATTTTATTTCTGATAAGTGACTTGAATCTTACAATAGATGAATCAAAAAATCTAAATAAATCTATACAATCTTTTAATGACAATGGTCAAAATGTAAAACTTCAACTTTTGGACCATCATGCAACAGGAGAGCCTAGTGCATTAAAATATGATTGGTATTTTCTTGACAATAAAAGAAGTGCTACTAAAATTGTTTTTGACTATTTTATGGAAAACTATCCCGAATTCGATTCTTTATGTAGTGATGATTTTAAGCTTTTAATTGAAGCAATTGATGATGTAGATATTTGGTGCGAAAATGACGAATATTTTGAATTTGGTAAAGTTGCTATGAGGCTAATTTCAAATGCTAGTGAAATAAACTCTACAATGTTTCCAGATGAAAATAGAAATTTTAGGCATTTTTTACTAACAGAGTCTACCAAGTTTATTACTCTAAATGATGGACATATTTTACTTGATGATGAAATGCATAATTTAAAAAAAGCATATTTGAAATTGGATGGCAAAAACAATACTATTGATAATTTGTCTGCCCAATATCTAGTTTATTTGATGAAAAATAAAAAAGATGATTTGTGTGTTTATTACAAAGGACATAAAGGTCTTCTAACTTACAATTTATTTAGTATATCAATTCCTGCAAATACATTTTTAAAAGAAAATACAGATTTTGATTTTTTTGTAAACATAAACAAAAAGGGACACTCTAGTTTTAGAGCAAATGGAAAAGTTGATGTTTCTTTATTGGCTCAGAAGCTTGCAAATGGTGGTGGACATCCAAATGCTAGTGGAGCATATTTTGATGACTTTAAAGAAACAGCTGATTATAATAATGTAAAGAAATATTTTAATTCAAAGCTCGCTTCTATAGAATAGTTTTGATTTTTTAATACAAATATGGATAAAAAATGATTATTGATACACATTGCCATCTTGATGTTGAACATTTTAATGAAGATTTGGATGCTATTATTGAGTCTTCATTTAGCAATGGAATTCAAGCTATAGTTATTCCAGCAGCTGATATAAATGACTTACCTAGAGCTGTTGAAATTTGTGAAAAATATCCTCAAATTTTTTTTAGTGTTGGTGTTCATCCTTATCATGTTCATGAATATTGTGAAGCAACACTTTTAAAATATATAAAACATCCAAAATGTGTTGCTGTTGGAGAATGTGGACTTGATTACTATAGGCTTCCAGAAGATGAGATAGAAAAAGATGAAAATATAAAATTGCAAAAAGAGGTTTTTGTCGCTCAAATAAATATTGCTAAAAAATACAAAAAGCCATTGATTATACATATTAGAGATGCATCTAATGACAGTAAAGAGATATTGCTTGAGAATAATGCTTGCGAAGTAGGCGGAGTTTTGCATTGTTTTAATGCAGATGAACAACTTTTATCTTTATCAAAATGTGGTTTCTATTTTGGAATAGGTGGTGTAGTTACATTTAAAAATGCAAAAAAATTAGTCAATATTTTGTCAAAAATACCACTTGAAAAGTTAGTTATAGAAACTGATGCTCCATATTTAACACCAGAACCATTCAGGGGAAAAAGAAATGAACCTATATATACAAAATATGTTGCATCTAAAATGTCTGATATTCTGAATATTTCACTTGATAATATAGAAGAATTGACAACAAGAAATGCAAGAACCCTATTTAATATCTAGTTCTTTGATTAATCATTTAGGGCATTAGAACCTATATTTAATATTTAATCCAATAATGCTTGTGTTGTCTGCTGATTTTTTCACAATAGGTAAGAGTAGGTATTTATTTGTTGTGTAAGCACCGATTGCAGAACCAGCTATATGTGAAATTGCGTCCATTGCTTGACCTTTTGCACCACCATGTAATTTGTACTCAATTGCTTGTTCTATAACAACAGCTATACTACTCGTCCAAAAACCAATTTTTTCTCTATCTTCTCTGTATTCAGGATATTTACCATCTATAATTGCAGTTATACCACCTGCCATAACTGCTCCGCCTATAAAGTGGCTAAGTTCACTTTCAACACTATCATTAGCATTAAGATTTATCATAGAGAATGCAATAAATAAAAATATTCCTATATGTTTCATTTATTCTTCAACACTAACGATACAATTATTCATGATATCTGGCTTTGATATTTTAATCCAAAGTTTTTCAATTTTATAGCTTTGCTTGAGACTTTTGCGTAAAAATAAAATAGCATCCTCAATAAGTTCGAATTTTCTTTCTTTCATACTTGTCTCTAAAAAATTTGCAACTTCTGAGTAATCTATAAAATCTTTGCTTTTATCATTATAAAAGTATTCAAAGGACAAATTTATGACAACTCTTTGCTCGTTTGTTCTTTCAAAATCAAGAATACCGATAATGCATGAAAATGTTAAATTTTCTATGTTAATTTTTAGCATTTAAAGCCAAATAAAAAATTATTAAGCAACCTTGCTTTCCTCTTTTTTAATTAATCTTATAATATTTGGAATATGCTTGTAAATAATTATGAACGCAATAAAATAAACAGGTGCATTTGAACCAACTCCTACACCATCATTTAATAATATTGTAGCAATTACTACACCAATAAGTCCCAAAAGTGAAGACAATGATGATATTTTTAGTACTTTCGCACAAAATCCCCAAATAACTGCACCAATTATTGTTGGAATTGGAATAAGAACTATAAATACACCAAGTCCAGTAGCAACACCTTTTCCACCTTCAAATCCAAGATATATACTATAACAATGACCAAGTACAGAAAGTACAGCAATTCCCCATAATGTTTCAATGCTAAGTCCATAGTATTGTGCGGCCACTAATACAACCGTTCCTTTTATTGCATCAAGTAATACTGTAGCTATTCCTAATTTTTTTGCAAGTGCAGGGTTCGTTTCTTTTACCACCCTAAGTACATTTGTCGCGCCAATACTTTTGCTTCCAGACTCTTGAATATTAACGCCAGCAAATCTTTTTGCCAAAAGTAATCCAAACGGAATTGATCCTATTAGATAAGCTAGTATGTAAAATATTATGTTTATGTTCCCGAATGATTCCATGTTGCGTCCTATATTTTTTATTTTATATATTTGATTGTACTATAAAGTTATTGATGTTAACTTTATCCATAATTTGATAATATCAATATATCGAAAATAAGGGTCAGTAATGAAAAAATCAATAAAATACGCATTAGTAGCTGTTAGTTTGTTTTTGGCTATTGATGTAGGAAGATATATTTTTACACCGAATATCTCTGAGTTAAAGACAAAGAATCCAATACCAACAGCATTTATGGAATACAGAATGAAAGAATGGGAAGATAATGGAAAAAGTAAACAAATTACTCAAAAATGGGTGAGTTTGAAAAAGATATCACCTTATTTAATCAAGGCAGTTCTTATTAGTGAGGATGATAAATTCTGGAAACATGATGGCTTTGATGCGGAAGCTCTTGAAAGCGCATTTGAACGGAATCTAAAAGATGGAAAATTCGGATTTGGTGGTAGCACTGTGTCTCAACAATTATCAAAAAATCTTTATTTGAGTCCGAGTAAGAATCCAATTAGAAAAATAAAAGAAGCAATAATAACATCACGGATTGAGAAAAACTTGTCCAAAAAAAGAATTATAGAAATATATTTAAATGTTGCAGAGTGGGGCGATGGAATCTTTGGTATAGAAGCAGCATCGAGACACTATTTTCACAAAAGTGCGAAAAACTTAACTGCTATGGAAGCTGCTAAATTAGCTTCAGTATTACCAAATCCAATACTTTATAACCCTATTGGAAATCAAAAATTCGTTATCAAAAAATCAAATAGATTATTCAAGATCATGCAAAAAAGAGGAATATTGATACCTGATTTTGTAGAAGTTATGAAAGTTGAAAAAAGTGAAACAGTTGAATCTGACTCGAGTAATGATTTAACTAACTTAAATAATAGTGATACAAACAATTCTCAACAACAAGAATCTAATATTTCACAATAGATATAGGGGTAATTTACTCCTATAGTTCTAGTGATGAATCTTCTAATTCTTTATTTAGCTCTTTTTTTGGTTTAATATTTGATACACGTTTTAGCTCAGTAGCTTGAGATATAAGATTCCCGCTACCAGTTGAAAGTTTTGAAAATGCGTTTTTATATGATTCGCTGGCTTTATTGATTCCGTCATCTACTTTTTTTAAATCTTCTACAAACGAAACAAATTTTGAATAAAGCAACTCTGCTCTTTTACTTACTTCTGCTATATTTTGTGATTGTCTTTCGTATCTCCAAGTATTTTCAACAGCACGTAGAGCTACAAGAAGTGTAGTTGGACTAACTAAAATAATTTTTTGCTTAAATGCTTCATCATAAAGGTTGGCATCGTTTCCAAGTGCTAAAAGTAATGCACCTTCGATTGGTATGAACATAAAAATAAAATCTAAACTATTTATTTCTTTTAGATTTTCATATTTTTTATTTGCAAGAGATTTTATATGTTCTTTGATGGAATTTATATGATTTTTGAGGTAAATTTTTTTAAGGTTTTCATCTTCATTATTCGTATAATCATTATATGCAATAAGTGACATTTTTGCATCAATAATAATATGTCTATCTTGAGGAAGGTAAACAATAACATCTGGACGAAATGTTTGATTTTCATCATCTTTTAGGCTAACTTCTCTTTTGAATTCAATGTCAGAACGAAGTCCAGAACTTTCAAGAACTTTCTCAAGAACCATTTCACCCCAGATTCCTTGTTGTTTATTTTTTCCCTTCAGAGCATTTGTAAGATTTGTGGCATCTGTACTTATTTGTAGATTTAATTCCTTGAGAAGTTTTAATTCTGTTTGAAGAATGCTTCTATCTTTTGATTCTTTATCATAAATATCTTCAACTTTTTTTTTAAATTCTGTAATTTGCTGTTTCATAGGATTTAAAATTAGACCCAAAGTTTCATTGTTTTGCTCACTGAATTTTTTACTATTTTGTTCAAATATCTCTGAAGCTAAAACTTTAAATTCATTTTTAACTCTAGTGTCATTTTCTTGTAAAAGAGCAAGCTTCTCATTTGCTGATTTTTGTTCAAGTGTTAAAGTAGCATCTAGCGTTGCTATTTTAACTTTACTTGTTTGTAATTCAGTATTCAAAATATTGTTTTTTTGCAATAAATAAACAATAGTAGCAATTGAAATAATAAAGAAAATCCCAATGAATAGCTCTAATAACATCTATTTACCCTTTGAGTATTATTTTAGGTTTAATAATTCTCGAATACTCTCTTCACTTGTTTTCGTGTTATCATATTTAACAATCAATAATTTTTCTGTATTGTTGATGTACCACTCTTCTGTTCCAGACAATGAATCTAGAGCAGTATAATTTTTCTCATTCATGTTTTCAATTGCAATATATGCATTTTTCGTTTTAGCGGGATTAGGAAGTTGTAAAATTAGTAAAAACCAAATTATAGAGACAAATACAATAATCATAGAGATATCACTAAGACTAGTCATAAAGCTTCCGTCTACTTCGTAAAGTGAAAAACCACCAATTAAACCACCAAGAAATGTTCCTGCATATCCAAATGAGTTAAATACCCCTAGAACTTTACCTTTCTCATTAACTTTGGCATATTTAACAGTTAGTGATTGCATAATTGGCTCATGAACATTAAATCCTATAAAAAACACAATTACGCCAACTAAAAAGCTTAATTGACTACTTGATGTACCAATTAGGAAATAAGATAATCCAAACAAGAAAATACCTGCTAACAAAACTTCTTTATATTTACCTTTTTTTTCAGCCAACATTGCAGCGGGTCCCATTGAAAAAATTCCAGCAAATAAAGCAGGAACATATACTTTCCATAAATCAGCCAAAGTCCAACCAAAAGTTTTCGTAAGGATAATTGGAATAATCATAAATGCAAAAGTCATTAAACCTTTTTGTAAAAAATTCGTTATGTTCATTTTGATAATTTCATTTTTTAATAAAAATTCATATTTACTATTGTTGTGATATGTGTGCGTTACTTTTGGAGCATCTGGAACCATTTTTACTATTATATAAATCGATATAATTGGTAAAATAGCTGTAATCCAGAATAATGTTTGAATGCTTGAATAACCAGCTATTAATGGACCAAATCCCATAGCTAATGCAAAACTCATACCTATCATTCCACCCATAATTGCCATAGCTTTTGGACGTTGCTCTTCTTTAACAAGATCACTAATCATTGCTGTTATAACCGCTCCAATTGCACCTGCACCTTGAAGAAATCTACCTAATAATAGTGTTAGAATGTCTGTAGAAATAGCACATAATATTGATCCTATGGCAAAAATTAAAAGACCAGTAATAATTGTTCCTTTTCTCCCTAGAGTATCACTCATTGCTCCAAATGGAATTTGAAAAATCATTTGAGTTATTGCGTATCCACCAACTACGATTCCAACAATTTGAGGTGTAGCACCTGGTAAACTAAGTGTATAAACTGATATTACAGGCAATACAATGAAAAGTCCGAAAAATCTTAACGATATAATTAAACTAAGGGGTAAAACTTGTTTGAACATAAAATTCCTTATTTTTGACTATTTTTACAAATAGCCTTTATTTTTTTTGAAGATGGATTATATCAAAATATAGATTATTGTGTTTAGTCATTACAAATAGTTAAAAGGATTAATATTCTATTAATAAACATGTTGAGTTCCCAAATTATAACAATAATTTTAAGTTAAAAAAGTATAGTTAGTAAATTGAATCGAGGTAGATTATGAAATATAGGTATATTGGAAAAAGTGGTTTAAGAGTTAGTCCTATTTGTATGGGAACAATGACATTTGGAACACAATGTCTAGATGAAAAAGAAGCTTTTGCAATTATGGATGAAGCGTACGAAAGAGGTGTGAATTTTTATGATACTGCAGAACTTTATCCAGTTCCACCTAGTGGAGAATTGGCAGGACTTACAGAAATTATTGTTGGAAAATGGCTTAAAACAAAATCAAGAGATAGTATTATAATTGCATCAAAAATAGCCGGAGCTGCAAATGGATGGTTTGTTCCACCTATAAGACACGGAATGACTGCAATTGATAGTTTTCATATTGAAAGAGCAATTGAAGGGAGCTTAAAAAGGCTTGGTACTGACTATATTGACCTTTATCAAATGCATTGGCCTGATACTATTGTACCTATCGAGGAGAGTCTAAAAGCATTTGATAAGCTTATTCAAAGTGGAAAAGTTAGATATATTGGTACTTCAAATGATACAGCATATGGAACAAGCAAGGCTCTGATGACAAGCCAATTTTGTAAGTATGCAAGATTTGAATCAATTCAAAATAACTTTTCACTTCTAAATAGAAGATTCTTGGATGAGCTTGCAATATTAGCTGCAAAAGAACATATTTCACTTCTTCCATATTCGCCACTTGCAGGTGGGGTTTTGAGTGGAAAATACAATCAAGATAATCATGCGGAAGGTAGATTTAGTGATTATGTAAAATCAACAGACACAAGACAAAGACTTATGGCACAAAGATTTGCAAATGATAAAACATTGGCTTCAACACAAAAATATTTAAAAATAGCAAGTGATTTTGATATCCACCCAGTTACGCTTGCAATAGCTTGGTCAAAACAGTTTGATTTTGTAGCTTCAACAATTATTGGAGCTACTACAAAAGATCAACTTAAACCGTCTCTTGATGCAATGAATATCATTTTAAGTGATGAAATTTTAAGAGCTTGTGATAAGGTTCATAGCGAAATTTTATATCCTATGGGATAAGTTGTTTAGTATTTGAAAATTATATTTGATTTGTTGGGAGTTTAATATTCTATTGGAATATATCCTTGAGAGCTTAAAGCTTAGCTCTCAACATAGTTTTTAAGATTTCTACCAACATTTGGGTGTTTCAGTTTTTTAATAGCCGAACTTTCAATTTGTCTTACTCTTTCTCTTGTAACACTAAGTTCATTACCAATTTCCTCAAGTGTTCTATCACTCTCATCTTCTAAAAGACCAAATCTCATTCTAATTACAGCTTGTTCTCTTTCGTTTAATTGTCCTAGTATTTGGTCAATTTGAGCTTTTAAGTCATCTTTCATTATATCATCCATTGGAGTAGGTGCATTTACATCTGCAACAAAGTCTCCAAATTTACCATCATCTTCAGTTCCAATAGGAGCATCAAGAGATACAGGTTCTTTTGTTATTTTGATAACTTGTTTTACTTTATCAACAGTCAATCCAACTTCTTTTGCAATTTTTTCAACCGAAGGTTCTTTTCCATTTTCTTGAATACCATTTCTGATAATTTTATTGATTCTATTTATTGTTTCAATCATATGAATTGGAATTCTAATAGTTCTTGCTTGATCTGCTATTGCTCTTGAGATTGCTTGTCTAATCCACCAAGTAGCATAAGTTGAAAATTTGTATCCTTTTTTGTATTCAAATTTATCAACAGCTTTCATAAGCCCAATATTTCCCTCTTGAATTAAGTCAAGGAAAGGTAGTCCTCGATTTGTATATCTTTTAGCAATTGATACAACAAGTCTAAGATTAGATTTTGCCATTCTTGTTTTGGCTTCATCTGTAATTTTTTTACCTAATTTTATTTGCTCTAGAATATCTTTTAATTCTTCTTCTTCAAGGTCAAATCCACCTTTACTAGCTTCTCTTGTTTGGAATAATTTTTTGATTTCCATATATGTTCCAACCATTGTAGCTTCTGGAACAAGATTTATGATATCTATTTTTGTTAAATTTAAAATATTTGATAATAATTTTTGGTGATTTTCCAATAACGTATCATTAAACAGTGGAAGCTTGTATTCAAGTCTTTTTAACTCACTCTCAAAACCAACATCACTTTGCAGAGTTGTTTCCATAGCTTTTACGATTTCAGTAATTAATTTACTTGTAGGTCCAAGATCTACAAGTGCATCTTTTAAAGTTCTTTTTTTGAATGCGATAGCTAAATCAAAAACCATCATTTCGATTTCATCATCACCTTTAGCTTCTTCTTTAGAGATAAATTTCATCCATTCTTTTTTGGCTTTTTCTAATTCTTTAAAGGCCTCAATAATTTTCTCAGCTCTTTTGTCTAGCTTTTTATTTTTTTTCTCTTTTTTCTCTTCGTCTGTGTCTTCAACTTCCTCAACTAGATCTTCTTCAGGTATATCAAGATCTTCATCTAGTTCATCTTCTGTTTCCTCTTCTTCGTCATCAAAGCTTTTGAATAATTCTTTAACTTTTCTTTCACGATTTACTAGAGGCTCTTTGTACTCTAAAATAAAATCAATAAGATATGGAACAGAACAAATTGCATCCAAAATTGCATCTTCACCTTGCTCCATACTTTTGCTAATGTCAACTTCTTCTTCTTTTGTTAGAAGATTAACTTTTCCCATTTCTCTTAAATACATTCTTACTGGAGAGTCACTTCTACTCCACTCAAGTTGTTCTTTGTCTTTTTGAAGGTCAAAATGTTCACCATCTGATGCATTTTTTAGTTTTTCTCTTGCATCAATTTTTCTTTTTGCTTCTTTTTTATTTAATCTTTTTGCTAATTCTTTTGAGCTTATTAGTGTAGTGTTAAACAGTTGAGCTTGCGCTAGGATTTTTTTTACCAAAATTACTGTTGGCGCTTTTGGAAATATTTTTATTAAACTTTCGTAAGTTAATATATCGTCTTTGTTTTCTTTAATAATTTTTTCAATAGATTTATTTATATCTTTTACTGCCATTTGTGAACCCTTTGTTTATCTGCTCTGAAATTAGGCGTGGATTATACCGAAACTTGCTTATATTTCAATCCTAAAATATTATTTTTTTATAAACTATTGGTTATAATCGCCTCAAATTTAGTTTTCAAGGATATTAAAATAATGAATAAAATTACAGGAAAAGTTTGGAATTTCGGTAGTAATATTGATACCGACTTAATCATTGCTGCAAGATATTTAAATAGTAGTGACCCACATCACTTAGCAAAATACGTTATGGAAGATGCAGATCCTACGTTTGCAACTAAAGTTAGAGCAGGGGATATTATTGTTGCTGGAGAAAATTTTGGTTGCGGAAGCAGTAGAGAACATGCTCCAATAGCTCTAAAGGCCGCTGGTGTAGCTGCTATTATTGCACCATCATTTGCTAGAATTTTTTATAGAAATGCATTTAATATGGGATTGCCAATATTTGAATTACCAGAAAGTTTAGAAATAAAAGAAGGCGAGCTTATTTCGGTTGATTTAAGTAGCGGTACGATTGAAAATATTGATACTCAAAAAACTTACAATTTCACTCCAATTCCACCATTTATGCAAGAATTATTAGCTGATGGTGGCTTAATGAACTTTGCAAAAAAGGAAGCACATGGCAAATTATAATATCTCAATAATTAAAGGTGATGGAATAGGTCCGGAAATAGTTGATGAGGCTATAAAAGTCCTAAATGTTGTTGGAAAAAAATTTGACATTGGCTTTTCATATAATGAATTTTTAATGGGTGGTTGTGCTATCGATGCAACTGGAAATCCACTTCCACAAGAAACTGTTGATGGCGTATTAGCTTCTGATGCGTGCCTTTTTGGTGCCATTGGTGGAGCTAAATGGGATAGTCTTCCAAGAGAACTGAGACCAGAATCTGGACTTTTAAGATTCAGAAAAGAGATGGGTGTATTTGCAAACCTTAGACCAGCAATGGTCTATGATGAGCTAGTTGACGCAAGTAGTTTGAAGCCATCTGTTATTCAAGGTGTTGATATCATGGTTGTTAGAGAACTAATTGGTGGTATTTATTTTGGTGAGCCTAAAGGGAAAGATGAGTTTAAAGGATGGAATACTATGGTTTATACTGTTCCTGAGATTGAAAGAATAGCTCATGTGGCATTTAAATTGGCGCTAAAAAGAGGAAAAAAAGTTTGTAGTATTGATAAAGCAAATGTTCTTGATGTTAGTCAACTTTGGAGAGATACTGTAATTAGAATAGGGGCTCAATATCCAGATGTAGAATTGACTCATATGTATGTTGATAATGCAGCTATGCAATTAATTGCAAATCCTAGACAATTTGATGTTATGCTAACTGGAAATATTTTCGGAGATATTTTAAGTGATGAAGCATCAATGCTTAGTGGAAGTATAGGACTTTTACCATCTGCCTCAACAGGATTAAAAACAGCTGTTTATGAGCCTATTCATGGATCAGCTCCTGATATTGCTGGTATGGGAATTGCAAATCCAATAGCAACAATTTCAAGTGCAAGTATGATGCTTAGATATTCATTTGGAGAAGATAAAGCTGCAGATGCAATAGATAACGCAATTAAAAAAGCAATGAAAGATGGATTTAGAACAAAAGATTTGGCAGCCTTTGGTGCTATCGAAGTTGTAAATACTTCTAAAATGGGCGATATAATCGCTTCAAATATTTAATAAACTATTATAAAAAGGTGAAGTAGTAGCTTCATCTTTTTAATAAGCTATTTCAATTCTTTATTAATAGATTATATTTTCTTACTTAGATTAGATATATTATTGCTATTTCCAAGAACAACCAAAATGTCACCTTTTTCTAAAATGTCATCTTTTTCAAATGATGTATGCCATTCACCTTGATGCTTGTAAGCAATAGGTTTCACGCCATAATCAGATTCAAAACTCTCAGATAAGATTGAAGTACCAATCCAGAATTCTGGAACATTCATTTTTGCAACTTTCATTGTTATTGATAAGTCAATTGTTTCATAGTTCATATTTGTAACCATTTTTTTAACCAGTTTTTTTGCTGATTCCATTTCTGGATAAATTACTTTAGCTGCACCTAATTTTGATAATATTTGACCATGAACTTGTGTTATTGCTTTTGCAATAATAGTTGTTACTCCAATCTCTTTAAGTGCCATAATTGTTAGAATACTTGATTCTAAATCTTCACCAATACTTACAATTGCAATTTCTGCCTCAGCTATTCCAGCTTCTTTTAATGCTTTCGCATCAGTAGAATCTAGCATAATAGCATCTTGAACAAATTCTCCAATATTACGAACTTTTTCTTCTTCATTGTCTATTGCAATGACAGTTTCACCTTGCTGAGCAAGTCCTTGCGCAACATGAAATCCAAATTTTCCTAAACCAATAACAACATATGTCATATAATAACCTTTCCTTCTGCATATTTAATTCTAGTTTGCATTGCTTTTCCAACTATTACAACAGTAAATGCAAATACACCAATTCTTCCCATTAACATGAGTAAAACAATATTTATTTTTCCAATATCGCTAAATAGTGCACTATAGCTTAAAACACCACCATTTCCTGTTGATAGTCCAACTGTTCCAAACGCAGAACATGTTTCAAATAATGTTCTTATGAAATTTAGTTTTTCACTCTCATTTAAAATCACAGTTGATATTAATACATAAAATGTTGCAATAAAAATTATCGCATAAGCTTTATTGATTTGATATGGTATTAGTGAACGACGGAAAATATGGGGATTACTTTGACCCCTTAATGTAAACCAAACACCTATAATAGCAAGTGCTAAAACTGTAGTTTTAATACCACCAGCAGTACCACCAGGACTTCCTCCGACCATCATAAATATTGTTCCGAAAAACAAATCAGAATCATTTAAAGTTGAAAAATCAATCGTATTAAATCCAGCAGTACGGTAATTAACAGAAGCAAACCATGCTGCTAGAATTTTTTCATAACTATCCATATTGCCAAATGATTTTGGATTATTCCATTCCAAAGATAATATTATTGCCATCCCTACAAGAATTAAGATACCAGAAGTCCATAGAACAATTTTTGTGTGAGTCGACAATCTTACTAGTTCTTTTTTTCTATAATTATATATTTCTAGCAAAACCAGATAGCCTAAGCCACCAATAATGATAAGCATAGGAACAGTTATATTTACAGTTATATCTGTTTTGTAATCCATCAAATTAGTGCTAAACAATGAGAATCCAGCATTGTTGAATGCAGATACTGAATGAAAAAATCCAAACCAAAGTGCTTGAAGAAATGGCATATCAAACCAAAATCTAATTCCCAAAATAATTGTTCCAGTTATTTCAATGATAATAATACTAGCAAAAACAATTTTTAGAAACTTATAAATCCCACTCATACCTGGATAATTTAGGGATTCTTTGAGGATTAATCTATCGCGATAATTTAATCTTTTACCTCGCATTACAGCCATAAAAGTTACAGCAGTCATGTAGCCAATACCGCCAATTTGAATAAGTAATAAAATAATAATATGTCCAAAAGTTGTGAAATCAGCAGGGGTATCTTTAACTATCAAACCAGTAACACATGCAGCAGAAGTTGAAGTAAATATAGCGTCTACAAAATCAAGTTCCCCGTTGTGAGCAAATGGTAGCATAAGTAATAATGCACCCGATAAGATAAGTGCTACAAAGCTGAAAAATATTATCTTGATATCTTCTGATTGCAATAGAATCTCGCTTTCGTATTTTTGAATAGGTTATATTTTTGTGTAAGAATGAATTGTACATCCTAAATACTTAAACTTGTTAATACTATTTATCTTATAAATATTATTAATCTAATACAATTATGTACAAATATTTTTAGGGGTACAATGCTAATAAACAATAAAAAACAAGATCTCATGTCTGAAACTATTCACTTTGCTCTTAAGCTAACAAAAGAACAAGAATATAAAATTAATTACATTAAAACATTTTTTTCACCATTTACAGATAGAATTTTTATTGTCGGAGGTTTTTTAAGAGATCAAATAATCGGAATCGAATGCGATGATATTGATATCGAAATCTATGATTTAAATGAAGAAGTATTTACAAATTTGATGGATAAGCTTGGCGCTAAACCTTTATCTAAAGAATTTTTTGTTTATAACTTTGATGGAATTGATATTTCTTTACCAAGGCGAGAATTAAAAACAGGTGAAGGTTATCATGGATTTAAGATGAAGCTGGAAAATAATCCAGAAGTAGCAATTTTACGACGAGACTTCACATGCAATAGCTTAATGTATAGCTTAAACGAAGAAAAACTATACGATTATTGCAATGGACTTGTAGATATAGAAAATAAAATTTTACGAGTTGTTGATGAAACAAAATTTGCTGAAGATAATTTTAGACTAGTTAGAGCCGTAAGACTTATGGCCTCACTTGGATTTGCTCCAGATTGTAAAGCAAAAGAAATTTTGCAATCCATGAAATTGTGTGACATAACAAAAACTAAAATAGAAAATGAATTAAAAAAACTTTTTAGATAGTAAATATCTTAAAAAGCTTTTCTTTATATTTCTATTTTGTTGATTTATAAACTGTTTCCAATTCTTGATAAACTGCATCGAAAGATATATTTTCAGATCTTTCTATAATTTTCATCATAGCAACATTATCTTCTTCGCTTACATTAGAATAAATCCATATTTTTTTATAAGTACCTTCTTTATAACCATTATCTTGTCTAAATTTATTTAAACAGTTTTTTCCAATATACATTTTTTGTAATGTTGAAAATGATAATCCAGCAATTTTGCATGTTTTAAAGAATTGAGAAATTAGCATTTCATTAGTAGCTTGAGAAGATGTATTTCCTGTTTGAATTGATAATGAGATAAATGATAACTGCTCGCTTGCAGTAACTAGCGAGGCTATGTCAACAGAATCTTTTGGATTTACTTCATATCTACAAAGATCGTTTGTTAATTTAACTGCTTGAGGGATATTTGTTTCTTGCAGAAGATAGCTCATTATGAAATGCCAAATATCAACTAGTTCAATTTTAATATTTTCTAAATCAGAATCTGAAGATATATTTTTCCAATGTTTCCATGGCGTTGATTCGATAAGTTCAGCAACTTCCATGTGAATACATCTTAACCAATTAATTTCTTTACCAAATTTATTTACACATAGCTCCCAATTTAAACCATTTGTATTATCATTTAGTTTTTTTTGTAACAAAAACATTTCATTAATTTTTGATGCAAAACTTGAAGAATCTTCAAGTTCTTTGAATACTTTAGTGTTGTTATTGTTTGTTTTATTTTCTGTTTGATTTTGTTGCATTTTTATCCGTATTTTTGAATTTAAGTGTTATGTTAAGAGTTAATATTAGCTAATTTTTTCTTAAGAGAGTTATTTTAGATATCCACACTACATTTTATAGCTTTTGATAATGATAATATATCTACATTCTCCAAGCTTACACCAGTTGGAACGCCTTGAGCTATTTTTGTAAATTTTATATTGTATGATTTTAATTTATCTTCAATGTAAAGAATAAATGCATCATTTGCAAGACTAGGTGTTATTGCAAATAAAATATTGTCAGTCTTGTTGTTTTTAATGATGTATTTTAATTTATCAAGATTTTCTTCGTCAAGATGCTCTAGCACAAAATATATTCCGTTATATTGTTTTGAATCTTCAATATTAAAAATATCTTTGGCTGACTGAACTATGCAAAGGCTATTTGTTATTCTGTCAGTGTCTAGACAAATATCACATACTTCATGTTCGCTCATTGAATTACATATTGTACATTTTTTTATTGATACAATTGCATTTTCTATACTATGCGCTAATTTTAATCCACTGTAAGTATTTTCATAAACTATATGATAAGCAAGTCGTAGTGCTGATTTCTTTCCAATAGATGGAAGATTTTCAAAACTTTCAACTAAATTATAAAATTTATCAAGACCTTTTTTAGACAATTATTGCTCCAGTTATTAAAAAAATATAAGGTCGATTATAACTAAAACAAGATAAAATCGCGACCTATTAAAAAATCAAAAATAATATTTCCATAATTTTATGGAATCGAATCAAGGATAAATATGATAAATATGTGTTATTACGAAATTTTACAGGTTTCAAAAAATGCTGATAAGAGCGAAATAAAAAAAGCATATAGACAAATGGCTATGAAATATCATCCTGATAAAAATCAAGGTGATAAAGAAGCTGAAGAAAATTTCAAAGCAGTGAATGAAGCCTACCAAGTATTAAGTGACGAAGAGAAAAAATCAATTTATGATAGATACGGAAAAGAAGGTCTAGAAGGTAATGCTGGAAGAAGTTCTGGATTTGGTGGTTTTGATGATTTGAGCTCTATTTTTGAAGGTATGTTTGGTGGCTCTGGTGGAGGACGTAGATCTTCACAAAAACAATACAAATATAATATTGATACAGAAGTTAGAGTTGTTTTAGAATTCAATGAAGCAATATTTGGTGTAAAAAAAGAGATTAAATATAAATACAAAAAGGCTTGTGATTCTTGCAAAGGAACTGGAGCTAAAGATGGAAAACTAAATACTTGTAAAACTTGCCATGGCCAAGGACAAGTTCATATGAGACAAGGTTTTATGACTTTTGCACAAACATGCCCAACATGTAATGGAAGTGGTCAATCTGCATCTCAAGGATGTTCAAAATGTTCAAGCAAGGGATATGAAGAAGTTTCTGATAATTTTGAAGTAGTTATTCCTGAAGGTATAAATACAGGAAACAGAATGAGAGTCGGAGGAAGAGGAAATATTTATCCAGATGGTACTAGAGGTGATTTATATATAAGTATTCAAGTTAAAGAAGATGCAAACTTTATTCGACATGATGATGATATATATATTGAAATGCCTATTTTCTTTACTCAAATAGTACTTGGAACAAAACTACAAATTCCTGGTATAAGGGGTGAATTAGAATTGGTTGTTCCAAAAGGAACAAAAGACCAAGATCAAATCAAATTTAGAGGTAAAGGTTGTAAAAATGTTAATGGACATGGTTATGGTGATTTCATTGTGCAAATTAATATCCAATATCCATCAAAATTAAATAGCGAACAGATTGAATTGCTTGAAAAATTACAAGCTAGTTTTGGAGTTGAAAGTGCTCCACATGAAGATACTTTTAGTGGAATGTTTTCGAAAGTTAAAAAGTGGTTTGAATAGTAATGTCAAATGAAATTACTATCAAATCAAGACCCATGGGTGATTATGGAACTAATTGTTATATTGTTGACATTAATGGAAAACAAATAATAATCGATCCTGGTGTTGGTGCCATAAATTGGATAAAAGAAAATGCAAAACATCCAGTTGCAATTTTAAATACCCATGGACATTTCGATCATGTTTGGAGCAATAATGAAGTTTCTACACATTTTAAAATACCAATTTATTGTCCTAAAGACGATCTTTTTATGTTACAAAATGATCCTTTTGGGCAAGGAACACCAAAGAGTAAAGCTAATTTTGCAATGAAATCTGACGAGAAAATTAATCTTTTAGGTGTTGATATTATTTTTCATCATTTTGGTGGTCATACTCCAGGTTGTAGTGCCATAGAAATAGGTGAAAATCTTTTTAGCGGCGATTTTATTTTTCAAGGATCTATTGGAAGGGTTGATTTTCCATTTTCAGATAAAGAAGAGATGAAAAAAAGTATTAAGAAAGTATTATCTTACAAGAAAAACTTCATCATATATCCAGGACATGGTGGAAAAACTACTTTAGAAAAAGAAAGAAATTCGCTTAAAGCTTGGCTAAATTATTTATAGAATCGATAAATAATATCTATTTTTATAAATGTGTTTTATATTCTTTGAGTTTATTGCGTGCAATCAGTTTTCTTGATTGTAGTGCACTACATTCAAATCCAGCGCAAATAGATTTGGCAAGGGTAAAAATAGACCACTAAAAATAGCGGACTAGTTTTTATTCATTATTCTTTAAGTCATTCTCTTTATTGTGATGTTTGTCAGGTGATGTAAAATATGATAACCATCTTAAGAAAAATAAAAATACCAAAACACCACTAAATACTAAAACATGAAAATTTGTACTATTAGATAGCAATGAATCTATGCCATCGATTTTTTCATTGTTTATTTTTACAACATTAACGATAAATTCTCGTAGCGCAAGTATTATAAAAGCATCAATTAAAAACCTAATTTTAATTCTTTGCTCTCTAATAAATCCAATAACCGCTCTTACAATTTCAAGCAAAATAATAAAATAAAGTAACGAGATTATTATTTCAACAATATTATCTGTAATTAAAGCATATAGAAACAATACGGTTGCAACTAGAACTTCTAGATAAAATTTGAAATTAAAAAATTGTTGAAATTTTTCGTAAGCATTTTTAATTGACATTATGAATTCCTTATAATTAAACTTTTCGGAAGATTAAAATGATTGATAAGCTCTTCTTCTTTTGCTCTGTGTTCACCATTGTCTACTTCGTGATCATACCCCAAAATATGTAAAATACCATGAATAAACAATAATGCAAATTCATCTTCAATAGTATTTTTGTATTCATTTGCATATTCTTTTAAAAAATCAAGAGAAATAATAATTGATCCTATTGGAGCATGAGGCATATTTATATATGGAAAACTAAGCACATCCGTTGGCTTATCAAATCCTCTTGTCTCTAAATTGATATTTTGTATAGAAGTGTTATTTGTTAAAATTAATTCAACTTCACCAGTTGTCAAGTGATTTTTTATATTTTGGACTAGTGATAAATCTATATCGTAGTCTGTCTCATTATCAAAAATTATATTGAGCAATGATCAATTCCAAGCTCTTTCATAAGTTCTTCAAAAAACACACCAGCTTCCCTTGAACCACCTGGTTCTCCAAATTCAACAGAGAAATTACCACAATGAGGATCGATATTTCTTCTGATAACGCTAGGAAAGAGTTTCATACTCTTTTCTATTTTGGTTATTGCATTTGAAATTTTTTCTCGACTTTCATCATTACTAAAATCGATACTTAATCGCATGTATCCTTCTTCCATTTTAACATCAGCGCACATATCTCGTTTCATACTAATTCTCCTTTATTTTATAAAAAATCAACAAGTTTACATCAAAAACTGATGATAAACTTTGCAAAGTTTGCCATACAATAGTTACAGCTTAGTTTACTTTTGCTTTATCCTCTATCGTATCTCTATCGTTTTCATAGTTAACAATATGTTTTGAAAATACTTCGAGCCAATTCCAGTAAGATTGAATATCTTCATGTGGAACTTTGTCTTCAATTTGCTGTAATACTATTTTCCAACAACCAAGCCATTCTGTTCTTGCTTTATCTGGAATTGAGAATGGCTTATGAGTTTTAACTTGATCAAAGTCACCATTATGTTTTGAAATGTATCTGTCATCCCCGCCACAAATCATCATAAAATAGGCACCATTTCTTTTTTTAATAAGTGCAAGTTCGTCATCTTCTGTTGGAAAAAAATATGCAATTTCACTTTCAAGTAATTCTTCATAAAAATTGTGAATTAACTCCATAAAACCCTCAGGTTTAAGAGCTTCTAAAAATCCTTTATTAGGAATTTTAAATTCCGGTCTTTCACCCATTTTTGCACTAGTTATCTTATAATTAACCATAAATTATACCTCTTAAAATAATTCAATCATTTTTGAAACTTCATCAACTTCAAAACATTTTATACCAACAATTCCTTTTGGTTTCGTTGAAATAATTGCTTTTTTAATACCGCAAGATATAGCTTCTCTTAGACGTGTTTCCATACTAAACACATCTTTAATTTCACCAGTTAAACTAACTTCACCAATCAATACACTTTCTCTTGAGATCGGACGATTTCTAAAGCTACTTATGATTGAAGCAACAACAGCCAAATCACAAGAGCTTTCTTTTATTTTTATACCACCACTGATATTTATAAATACATCATATGAGTTTAGCGGGAGATCTAATTTTTTCTCTAAAAGAGCTAGTAGCATATTGAGACGATTAGTATCAAATCCAGTAGCACTTCTTTTTGGATTTGGACTTGTGCTGTGACTTACCAGAGCTTGAACTTCAAGTATTAAAGCTCTGCTTCCTTCTGCTGTTACGGTTAAGCAGCTACCACTTTGTTCTTTTGTATTAGAAAAGAATTTATTAGATATGTTTTTCGCACTTTCTAGACCATTTGAAGTCATTTCAAATATTCCAATCTCACTTGTGCTTCCAAATCTATTTTTGAATCCACGAAGCATTCTGATTTCTTTTGATTGCTCCCCTTCAAAATAAAGTACGGTATCAACCATGTGTTCAAGAACTCTTGGTCCCGCAATAGATCCATCTTTTGTAATATGACCAATGATAAACATTGCAATTTGAGATTCTTTAGCTTTTCTCATGAGTTCAAAAGTTATCTCACGTACTTGTGTAACACTTCCAGGAGCTGAGGTTAATTTGTCAGAATACATAGTTTGGATCGAATCAATAATGACCACTTCATAATCTTCTTTGAGCATCTCATTTTGAATAGCTTCCAGTGATATTTCAGGTAAAAGATATAAATTTACCTCATTTGCATCAAGTCTAGTTGCTCGAAGCTTTATCTGACCAGCTGATTCTTCACCAGAAACATATAAAACTTTTTTGCCTGTTTTTGCCAAGTTACCAGCTATTTTTAAAAGTAGTGTTGATTTTCCAACACCTGGACTTCCACCAATCAAAGTTAAGCTTCCAGGAACAATCCCGCCACCCAAAACAAGGTCAAATTCAACATTATTTGAAGAAAATCTAACCAAATCATCTTCTTTGATTTCAGTAATTGGCATCGCTTTGGCTTTTGAACTTGAAGCGGATTGTTTTGATAGATATTTTAAGCTTTCTTGTTCCACTGCTGTAAGTTCGACAAAGCTATCCCAACTTCCACAACTAGGACATTTTCCTAGCCACTTTAAGCTCTGTTCACCACAATGTTGACATTCAAATAAGGATTGTTTCTTTTTCGCCATTATGAATTTATTCTTTGAATAGGAACTGGACAATAAGCGTCAATGTTTGCATCACTATCATCATATGGATCAAGATGAATATTTATAACCCATTCTTTAGTTGTGTCAAGAGCCATTATTTTTTCCTCAATTCTATCACTTATTGCATGTGCATCCATAAGTAAAATAACACAATCAAACACAAGATGAACATCTGTAAAGTTCACATTTCCTGCTGTTCTAGTTTTTAGAAAATGAAAATCATTAATTTCTATTTCTTCTTCCAAAATCTTATTGATTTCTGCAATCAAGTTATCATCTAAAGCTCTATCTAAAAGTACTAATACACCATCTTTTATAAGTTCATATGCACTATAAATAATATAAACAGCAATTCCAGCACCAACAATAATATCAATTATTTCATTGGCCGTAAAATATACTCCAATTAAAGAAAGTAGAACTGCTATATTTGAATAAACATCAGTTTTGTAGTGTAACGCATCGGCTTTGATAACCATATTATTTGTGTCTTTTGCGATTTTATTCAAATATATTACAAGAGAAATTGTAATAACCAAAGAAATTATCATAACAATAATAGATAGATCAGCGTATTGCGATGTACCACCATTGATATATTTTGATATGGCTTGATATAGCAAAAAAAGCCCAGAAATTGTAATAATTGTACCTTCAATTACACTTGCTAGTGCTTCAATTTTTCCTCTTCCGTAGTTAAAATATCTATCTGCAGGCTTTTCTGAGTTTGTAATAGCAAAGTAATTAAATATTGATACAAAAAGATCAAGTACACTATCAACAGCACTTGCTAAAATTGCTACGGAACCACTAAATATACCAATGACTAGCTTGATTAATGTAAGCAGTGCTGCTACTGTACTTGATACAATAGTGGCTTTTTTTTCTGCTGAAATCATTTTCTTATTATTTTTATTATTTGTAGTTTTTAACAAATTTTTCGATTCTATTTATTCCATTTTTGATTGTTTCTTCATCAGTTGCAAAAGAGAATCTAAAATAACCATCAAGTCCAAATCCAAGACCAGGAACTACTGCCACACCAACTTCTTCAAGAAGATTTTTACAAAATTTCATACTATCAGTTTCAATTTCTTTTGTATTAACATAAAGATAAAAAGCACCATTTGGTCTTATTACGCTTAAACCGTCTATTGCATTAAACATATCACAAGCTAAGTTTCGTCTTTTTTCAAATTGAACCCTCATAGTTTCAATATCTTTATCTGCCAATCCTTTTAAAGCCGTAATAGCTGCATATTGAGTAATTGAATTGATATTTGAAGTACTTTGACCTTGTAATTTAATCATTGCTTGAATTAAATCTTTATTTGGAGTAGCTAAATAACCAAATCTCCATCCAGTCATAGCTACTGATTTACTAAGACCATTGACTGTAATAGTTCTTTCAAACATATCAGAGCTAATACTAGCTGCTGCTGTAAATTCTAAATTATCATAAGTTAATTTTTCATACATTTCATCACTAACTACAACAATATTTGTTCCTTTTAAAACTTCTGCTAAAGCTTCAAGTTCAGATTTAGTATATACGCTCCCAGTTGGATTTGAAGGGCTAGTCAAAATTAACATTTTAGTTTTTGATGTTATTGCGTTTTGTAATTGTTCTGGTGTAATTTTGAATCCACTTGCGTCATCAGTCTCTATCGCAATAGGAACCCCACCGCTATAAAGAGCAAGTTCAGGATAAGTAACCCAGTATGGAGCAGGAATAATAACTTCATCGCCATCATCAATAATTGCTTGAAAAATATTAAATAAACTATGTTTTGCGCCAACGCTTACGATGATATCAGATGCTTTATAATCAAGTCCGTTTTCTTTTTTAAGTTTGTAAGCAACAGCTTCTCTTAGATCAATCGAACCTGAAACATCAGTATATTTAGTATAACCAATATTAAGAGCTTCAATTGCACTTTGCTTGATGATATCTGGAGTATCAAAGTCGGGTTCTCCAGCACTAAAACTTACTACATCCTTTCCGCTTTTCTTTAAATCTCTCGCTAAAGTAGCTATTGCGATTGTTAGTGATTCTGAAAGTGTGTCTATTCTTTTTGATAGATTTATTGTCATTTGATTATTGTCCTTGCTGTGTATTTTAATTTAAATGGGTCTGATTTTATAATAAAATTAATCAAATTCTTATTAAATCTTCGTTAACATCAACAGCAAAATGAGTAAACACAAGGTCGGAGTAAATTGAAAAAGAATATTTTTTTATTAATAATTGTAAGTGTAATATTTCTTGGCTGCGGATATAAAGCAAATCCTATTTATGTTGATGAGACAAAAGGTGTGAAAAAAGAAGTTGCTAAATGATAATTTATGATTATGTAATAATTGGAACAGGAGTAGCTGGATTAAATGCAGCTAGACTAATACCTCATGACAAAAAAGTTTTAATCGTATGCAAACAATCGCCTTGGGAGTGTAATACATTTTGGGCTCAAGGTGGAATTGTAAGAGCTCGAGATAAAGAAGATATCCCATCTCATATTCAAGATACTATGGAAGCTGGCGCTTATTTAAATGATTTAGATGCTGTAACACTTCTTAGTGAAAAATCGATTACAGCTGTAGATAATTTAATTGAAAGTGGTTTTGTATTTGATAAAAATGAAGCTGGTGAGCTTGCATTTACAAAAGAAGCAGCGCATTCAAAAAGTAGAATTTTACATGCAGATGGAGATGCAACAGGACGAGAGCTTCACATGTTTTTGCTTCAAAATTGTCCGCATGAAGTTGTTACTGCATCAATTGTTATAGATTTACTAATAGAAGATGATATTTGCTATGGTGTTCATATTTTACATCATGATAAAGATAAATTAATTTATGCACATAATACGATTATTGCAAGTGGCGGTGTCGGCTCAATTTATAGATACCACACTAACTCAACTACAATAGCTGGAGATATTCAAGGTATTTGTCTTGAAAAAGGTATTAAGCTTCGAGATATGGAGATGATACAGTTTCACCCAACAGTTTTTGTAGATAGTAAAAATGCTAGAAAACAACTTTTAACTGAAGCATTAAGGGGTGAGGGGGCTATAATTGAAGATGAAAGCGGTTATGCATTTTTGAAGGATTATCATCAAGACAAAGAATTGGCTCCAAGAGATGTAGTGAGTCGTGCAATTTTTGATTATCATAAAAAAACAGGTTCAAAAATTTATCTTTCATTTCAAAAATTTAATAAAAATGGATTTAAAAAAAGATTTCCTAATATTTATAAAGATTTGAAAGAAGTTGGTTTTGATTTACCTTTTGAAAGAGTTCCAATAAGTCCTGCTTTTCACTATAGTATGGGTGGAATTGAAGTTGATTTAGATTCATTAGTTATTGGGTTTAAAAATCTTTATGCTGTTGGAGAAGTTGCAAGTACAGGAGTGCATGGCGCTAATAGGTTGGCATCCAATTCTCTATTAGAAGGGCTTGTTTTTTCTGATTTAGCGACCAAAAAATCTCTTGAAATTGATTTTAAAATTGATCCAAAGAGATACACTAAAAAAATGGAACATTTTATTCTTGAGAAGTCAAAAGATAAAGCTATCAAAAATTCATTACGAAATATTATGTGGACAAACGTTGGGATAGTAAGAGTTAGACAAGATCTTATTGATAGTCTTGAAGAGATAAATGCATACCTAAAAGAAGACATAGGGAGACTTTTATTTTTAAGGTTACTTACGGCAAAATCTATCATACAAAGCGCAATCAATAGAAAACAATCAATAGGTGCCCATTTCATAAAGGAAAAATAGTGTTTAAATTCTTACTAGTTAGTTTACTTACTGTATTTGCTTTTGGAAGTGCTACTGATATACAATATCCAGATTTAACTATGACATGGGTAGGTTTTTCTGCTCTTGCTATTTTTCTGATAGGCTATTATTTTATTGCAACAGAAGATAAGTATCATATTGATAAGTCAAAACCTGCATTATTTATAGGCACATTCATGTTTATTTTGGCAGCTGCATATTATGTAATATATGGGCTAGATTTAAATTTGGTTAACATTGAAGCTAATCATCTTATTTTAGAGATTGCTGGAATCTTCTTCTTTTTATTTGTTGCTATGACATATATAGAATCACTAATTCATATGGGTGTTTTTGATAGACTCAAATATAATCTTGTTTCAAGGGGATACACTTATCGAGAGCTTTTTTGGGCTACAGGTCTATTAGCATTTTTTATATCACCAGTTGCAGATAATCTTACTACAGCACTTATTCTTGCAACAGTTTTAATTACTATTGATAAAACTAAACAAGATTTTTTGGTTCCTGGAGCTATAAATGTTGTTGTTGCAGCAAATGCTGGAGGTGCTTGGTCTCCATTTGGAGATATTACAACACTTATGGCATGGACGGCAGGAAAGGGTGTTTTTACAGATTTTTTGTTTTTATTTCCAGCATCTTTCTTTGGTTACATTGTAACGGCATACTTGTTAAGTCGATACGTTCCAAATACACTTCCTGATTTTGATGCAAAAACAGAAATACAACCACAATTAATGCATGGAGCAAATGTAGTTATCTATCTTGGAATATTTACAATATTTTGTGCTGTTGTTGGGCATCAAGTATTACATCTTCCAGCGATGTGGGGTATGTTGTTTGGACTAGCATTATTACAACTTTATTCTGCAAGACTTAAAAAGAAACACAATAGTGAATTCAATGTATTTCATTCAATGGCAAAAATAGAAAATAATACATTGATGTTTTTCTTTGGTATTTTAGCAGCAGTTGGAGTTTTGTATTTTCTTGGTTGGTTGTCACTTGCTGCAGTTGTTTATGATCCGAGCGTTCTTGGTCCTACATGGTCTAATATAGGGGTTGGATTTTTATCAGCATTCGTTGATAATGTTCCAGTAATGAGCGCAATTTTAAAAGCTAATCCAATTATGGGTGTAGATCAGTGGATGCTTGTAACTCTAACAGCAGGAATAGGTGGTAGTCTAATATCATTTGGAAGTGCTGCTGGTGTAGGTGTTATGGGTAAATTACCTGGGATATACACATTTAGTAGTCATTTTAAACTTTCATGGACAGTGTTTGTTGGATATGTGATATCTGTTTTGATTTGGTATGTTCAATATCAAATACTAGGAATTTTCCATATATCGTAAATAAAATAATTCAATAGATAAATGATCATAATCATTTATTTTTATTGTTAAGTATTTGAAAAAATATTTAATCATAAAAATATAGAGGATAAAAATGAAAAATATACCAATTTTAGTTTTGGATTTTGGAAGTCAATATACGCAACTTATTGCAAGAAGACTTAGAGAGAGTGGCGTTTACGCTGAAATAGTTCCATATAATGAAAAGATTTCTGACATTAAAGCTAGAAATCCACAAGGAATAGTATTAAGTGGTGGACCTGCATCTGTTTATGCTGAAGATGCTTATAAAGTTGATGCAGAGATTTTTAATCTTGGATTACCAATTCTTGGGATTTGTTATGGTATGCAAACAATTGCGCATTACTTAGGTGGAAGTGTTGTTCCGGCTGATCATCATGAATATGGTAAAGCAAGACTACAAATAGTTGATAATAATTCACCAATTCTAAAAGATATTACAAATAATGAGATTGTTTGGATGAGTCATGGCGATAGAGTTGAAACTTTGCCTACAGGTTTTAAAGTTATCGGAACAAGTGAGAATTCACCATTTGCAGCTATCTCAAATGAAGATAAAAAAATATATGCATTTCAATTTCATCCAGAAGTTGTTCATAGTGTAGAGGGTGCTATTTTACTTAAAAACTTTGCTAAATATATTTGTGGTTGCGAATCAACTTGGAATATGGGAAATTTTGCAAAAGAACAAATAGCAAAGATTAAAGCTCAAGTTGGAGATAAAAAAGTTCTTTGTGGTGTTAGTGGTGGGGTTGATAGCTCTGTTGTTGCAGCACTTTTAGCTGAAGCTATTGGAGATAAGCTTGTTCCTGTGTTTGTAAATAACGGTTTACTTAGAGCAAATGAAGTTGTTGACGTTCAAAATATGTTTGCAAGTCGTGGTGTTAAACTTATTACAATCGATGCAGAATATGAATTTCTATCAAAACTTGCAGGTGTAACTGATCCAGAAACAAAAAGAAAAATCATTGGTGAAACTTTTATTCAAGTATTTGATGTGGAAGCAAAAAAACATGATGGAATTGAGTTTCTAGCTCAAGGTACACTTTATACAGACGTAATAGAATCTGTTTCAGTTAAGGGTCCAAGTAAAACAATTAAATCACATCATAATGTTGGAGGACTTCCAGATTGGATGAAATTCGAACTTATTGAGCCATTAAGAGAGATATTTAAAGATGAAGTTCGTGCATTAGGTCTTGAACTTGGACTTCCTGCTTCAATGATTGGAAGACATCCATTCCCTGGACCAGGACTTGCTATTAGAATTATGGGTGAAGTGAATAGTCCTGATTTAGAAATATTACGAAAAGCTGACACTATTATGCTTGAAGAGCTTAGAGCAAGTGGTTGGTATGATAAAACTTGGCAAGCATTCACTGTTTTACTGAATGTAAAATCAGTAGGTGTTATGGGTGATAATAGAACTTACGATAATACTGCTTGTATTAGAATTGTAAATGCAATAGATGGTATGACAGCTACATTTGCTCATATTCCGCATGAGATATTAGAAGTTATGAGCAGAAGAATTATTAATGAAGTTGATGGAATAAATAGAGTTGTATATGATATAAGCTCTAAGCCACCAGCTACTATAGAATGGGAATAAGACCAAGTCTTACATATGAATTCATTAAAAATAAATAAACAAATAAAAACATTAGATGTTGCAACACTTGGTGATAATCTTATGCATTATGAATATCACACTAGACATCTTTTGTCTCTTATTAAAAATAATGTAGATAGAGAATCACAACAATTTATAAGTGCATATAATGGTTTTAGAGGTGAATTATATGAAAATATAGTTTACGAATTATTGCTTCAGTACGCAATAAATGAGGATCAAATTACACAATTTGTTTTGAAGGGTCCACACCAAAACTTATCTAATCAAGGTAATGAAAAATTTGGACTCCTAATGGATAAAAGTCAGCAAATTGTTTATAAAGCAGGGTACAAAGATGTAAGTGAATACGATGCTATGTTTTTTACGGACGATAGTATTTATTATGTTGAAAGTACAATAGTTCAGTCAACAATAGGCCTTAGAAAAAGACTAAGAAAAAAAACTGCACTACTTACAATGCTTTTCCCAAAATTACATGTAAAGGCATTGATTATTCTTAGTGATGGAGCAAATGGGTTAAATAAATTTCCATCAAATGCTACTGTTTGGGTAACTGAGAATCTAAATGCAGATGATATTTTGTCAAAATTAGTAATCGGAAAAAAATACGAAAAAAGTCCATTTATTAAACATGAAAGTAGCAAATTAATTGAAGCCCATACAATTAAGGTTGATTTTTTCAAGTATTTTGATACTCTTGGTTGGATTTTGAAAAAAGCAATAAATGCAGATAAAACTATCAATAAAAACTTCTTTATGAGTAAAACAGTTTCTCTTTATATTGATATATATTCAAAAGTTTACATTGGATTTATCTCTAAAGACACATTAGGTGAGCTATTAAAATCTTCCCCATCAAATGAGTTTGATATCAATAGTATCGAGCCTCAGTACGTTTATGTGACTTTAGAAAAATTAGATGATGGGAGTTTTGAAATTATTTATTATGTAAGAATTATAAATAGCAAATTGAAAAAAATTGAATTTACATCAAATGGACTAAAACTAAGCGATAAAGATCCAAAAGGGTTTACGGTAGCGGAAACCAAGTTCATTAAACACTGCTTTAAATCAACAAATGAACTGTCATTTGACGATATACAAAAAATAAAACAATCAATTTCTTCTTGGCATTCGGCAGTTTAATCCAAACATAGTTTGGATTAAATGTTCAGCAAATCTACAATCCTTTTAGGATAGAATATTTTTCCTAGGTAGTTCGGGATTTCCATAACATGAGGGTCCGATAATTTTATAAAATAAGCATTAGTAGTGCGATGGTGTGCAATCTTTATCTTTTATAGATATTCGTATTCCAGAAATCGCCTCTTGCTTAATGTCTTTCTCTTTAGTATCTAAAGAAAAGATTTGGCTTTTAGGGCCACCCAAATGGTAAACGGCTACTCGGGAATTTATCTACAAATATTGGCTTCATAGATTTTATTTCGAATATTCTGAGCGACTGATACGTATAATTAACAATTCAAATTAAAAAATATTATTATCAATATTTTGATATATCATTTGTATTGCGTCTTCTTTCTTTTTTGCTTCAATCATGATATCAACATCATAATAATCATCTCCTAAAAAGTTTTTAAGCGAAATAAAATCATTATCACTTATGTAATCAGCATGATGTCCTATTTTTCCATCGCCTTGTGATGAAATATGAACTTTTGCTCGAGTATTTTTCCAGCTATTTTTTATATCTTTCCATGAAATTTCACTAGGATTTATGTAATGATGGAATATGTCAAATATCATTCCTATGTCGCATCTATTGGCAACTTCTAGAGTCTCTTGCGCTGTAAAATTATATTCATCATTTTCTAAAGCTAGATACTTTTTTAACCATGAATTTTGTTCGAATACCTTACAAAATCTATCTATTGTTGCTTTTTTGTCTCCATTTGAGCCACCAATATGCAATGTTATTATTCCTGTATGTCCTGCTTCGAAACTATCAAGTAATCGTGTACAATATTCAAGTTCTCTAAGTGATGATTCAACAACTTTTGGATTTTTACTTCCTAGCTGTATGAATTGACCAGGATGTATAGTGAGCCTCAGATTATGTTTTAAATTGCTTCTTTTTACTTTTTCAAAATCTGGAGTAAGTTCATTCCAAATAGATTTATCAAAATCTAGATGTGAAGCAAAAGGTATACAACTATTTCCAAGACGAAACATAGTTATATGTCTTTCGTTACAAAATTCAATAACAGAAGTAAAATCATTAATATTTTTACGAGCAATATCTAATGCTTTTTCCTTTGACAGAGAGCTTAGTTTAATAGTACGATTTGTTGATAGTTTTCCATCATTTGTAGAGCAAAACAGTCCAAGTCTTGGATATTTGTTCATTGTTGTTTCCTCTTTTTATTATAGATGTAGTCGAAAATAAATTTATCGATAAAGTTATTTAATATATAGTAAATCAATAACTTTTGGTATAACTTTTTTGTCTTTCAGTTTTGAATAATAGTTTTAAATCATATTTTAGTTAACAAATTTTAATCAATTTATCAACTGATTTTTAATAAATAATATTGATTCTCTTGAGATTATTTTTATATGTATTTTATCAATTACATGGCATAAAATGATACGTATTTAAGAGCATATACAGCCTTAAAACGATAAAATCATTAACATTCGTAATGTACGAAGTAGTATCGTATACCCATATTGTGAACGCTTTATGGATACAAAATGCTAAATGACTACTCGTGATTTATACATAAAAAATAGGAAAATAATAATGAACATTTTAATATTAGGAAGCGGTGGTAGAGAGTACTCTATTGGACTTGCAATCTCAAAAGAAAAAGAAAATCATACAATATATTTTATGCCAGGAAATGGCGCAACTGATAAGCTCGGGACTAATATTAACATTAAAGATTATAATGAGCTTGCATCTTGGGCAAAAACTAATACAATAGATTTAACTATTGTTGGTCCAGAAGGGCCATTGACTGAGGGAGTTGTCGATATTTTTAGAGCAAATGATCTGGTAATTTTTGGCCCAACTGCAGCTGCAGCAAGACTTGAGGGTTCTAAAGCTTATATGAAAAATATTTTAAAAAAATACAATATTCCAACAGCAGCTTTTATTGAAACTTCAAATAATCAAGAAGCATATGATTTTATTGACAGCATGACAAATCTTCCGATAGTTGTTAAAGCTGATGGGCTTTGTGCTGGAAAAGGTGTAATAATTGCCACATCTAAAGATGAAGCAAAAGAAACAGTAAAAGACATGCTTAGTGGAAATAGCTTCGGAAATGCTGGATCAACAGTTGTTGTTGAAGAATTCCTTGATGGATATGAACTTTCTGTATTTGCTATTTGTGATGGTGAAAACTTCAAGTTGCTTCCAGCTGCTCAAGACCATAAAAGAGTAGGGGATGGCGATACTGGACCAAACACTGGAGGAATGGGAGCTTATGCACCAACACCACTTGTAAATGATGAAATTTATAGAAAACTAGAAGAAAGAGTTGTGATACCAACGCTTAAGGGAATGCAAAATGAAGGATGTCCTTTTGAGGGTGTTCTTTTTATAGGTGTAATGGTAGTTAATAATGAGCCAATTATTTTAGAATACAATGTAAGATTTGGTGATCCTGAATGTGAAATTTTAATGCCCTTACTTGAAACACCAGTAAGTGAACTTTTTTATAAAGGTGCTACTAAACAATTAGATAAATTAGATATAAAAATAAAAAATCAATATGGAGTTGCCGTTGTAATGGCTAGTAAAAATTATCCTTATAGTGATAGTGAGCCTGCTGAAATTATTATTGATGAAATACACGATGATGTTTTGAAAGAGAATTCTCATATTTCATATGCTGGAGTTACTTTGGATGACGGTAAATTATTTGCTACAGGTGGAAGAGTATTACTTTGTGTTGGTTTTGGTAATGATATCCAAACGGCTAGAAATAGAGCTTACGCCCTTTGTGGACAAGTTCATTTTGCTGGCAAAAAATGCAGAACTGATATAGCATATCAGGCTCTCAAGTAGGTTTACTTATGATTGAAAATGAAACTATTGATGTTACTAAATTAGAGCTAGCAACACAAAAGACAAAATTAAAAGCTTTTGTGCTTGATGATATTTTAATTAGTATTATAACAATGATGATTTTGTGGGATCAAATAAGTTTAGCTGGAAGCGATTTGACTGCTATTTTAATACTAATGAATGAAGCTTTTATTCAAGTATTATTTTTAAAATTAGTATATCAAACATTTTTTATTTGGTATTACGGAGCTACTATTGGTAAGATAGTATTTAAAATCAAAGTTATAAAAGAAGATTCTTTTTCTAAAGTTGATTTAATGTCTGCTTTGATGAGATCAGCTGGTAGAATTGTGAGTGAATCACTTTTTTATATAGGATTTGCGCTTTCTTTTTATACTGAAGGAAGACAAACTTTGCACGATAAGCTTGCAAAAACTCTGGTTGTAAATGCATAAAATATTCTCTTCGTTCATATTTCTTTGTTTTATTACTATTCAGCTGTTACTTGTTAATGCTGATGCTAAAGAAGATGAAACAATGCAAATTGTTGGTGAGAAAATAGAACAAAATGGAAATATAATTACAGCCACAGGAAATATAATAATATTTTCTCCCAACTATTTTGTTAAAGCCGATAAAGCAATATATGATAGAAATACTACAATAATGCAATTGTTTGGAAATGTTAATATGTCTAAAAACAAAGAAACAATTTCCATAACAAACTATGCTTTTATTGATATGAAGAATGAAATAAATAATGCTACTCCAATCCTATTGATAGATAAAAAAACAAATGTTTGGATCAATGCTAAGACAATCGACAAAAAATCAGATTTAAATATTATCAAGGATGCAACACTTTCAAGTTGTGATTGTAGTGATCCAACATGGAGTATCGGTTTTTCTAGCGGAGATTATAATACTACTGATCAATGGATAAACACTTACAATAATACATTATACATTCATGATATTCCGGCTTGGTATTTTTTGATCCCAGCTATTCCGTATGCAACAGTACCAACTGTTGTTACAGCATATATTGCACTAAAAATGCCATATATGGGCTTCTCAACAAATAGAGAAAGACGAAGTGGACTACTTAAGCCACAATTTGGTTACGGACAAACTGATGGCTTTTTTTATGCACAACCTATATATTATGCCCCAGAACCTGATGTAGATTTTGAGTACATTCCTCAAATAAGAACAGATCGAGGAAATGGACATGAGGCAGTTTTTAGATATGCAGATTCTGCGTATTCAAATCTTGAAATCTCAGCTGGTATTTTTAGTGAAAAAGATAGTTATTATCGTGAAAATAATTTAAAAAATCAAAACCATTTTGGCGGTATTTTAAAATACGATAGAACTAAATTATTTTCCGAAGGTGATGCAACTGATGGATTCTACGCATTTTTGGAAACAATGAATGATATTGAATATTCTAACACGCAGTATAAGCATGATAACAGTGTTGTCAATGCCAACAAAATATTGGAATCAAAAGTTAAATATTTTTACAATACACCATCATTTAATACATCAATTGAAGCTATTAATTACAATGATATTTCAAAAGACAATAATGACGATACCATGCAAATCATGCCATCAATTACTGCGCATAAATACTCAGATAGTCTATTCTTTAATAAGTTTAGAAACTCTATCGACTTTAAATATAAAAGACAAGATAGGGTAACTGGTCTTGGAGCTGATACGTATGATTTATCTGTTCCTTTTTCTTATAGTAAAACATTCTTTGATGACTATTTGCTTTTTACATATGGAAAAATTTTAAATTTGCACGCCATTGATTATACGAATGATCTCTCTGAACCGAAAAAAGATGGGACTTTAATTACAGGAAAGGATATAGTTTCTTTTGAAACAGATCTTTTGAAGCCATATGAAACAAAGCTACATGCTGTTAAATTCTTAGTAACTTACGAAAAACCAAACCAAATCAAAGCAAATGGTGATTTGTACGGAATAAATTCAGTAGAAGTAGATTCAACTCTTAGTATCTTCCCTTTTACTAAAGATACAGAAAACATAACATTGTCATTTAATCAGTCATTGTTTAATAAAAATAATTTATCTCCTATTTTTAATCATAAAATAAATCAAAAAATTCTTATGATAGATGGTAGTTCTAAACTTGAAAATCTTGAAAATGAGTTAATGTTTTACCTTCCATATACAAGTCTTTCAAATAGATTACTATTTAATCATGATGAACAATTGATTGTTAATTCAACATCTTCTGTAAAATTTAAAAAGGATGATTTTTTTACTGATTTGGATTATAGTTTTGCAAAAGATACAACTGGAGCTCTGGATGGATTTAAGTATAAAGATTTGCCAACTTCTGAATCAATAACTGCTCAAATAGGAACTAAAGTTAATAAATACTATACTTTATCTTATAGAGAGCAGTATGATTTGGCACAACATACAAGTAAATTAAAAGAATACAAAATGACTATTGATAAAAGATGTTGGTCTTTAGATTTGATGTTAAGAAATAGTTTAGTTGCAACAGCAACAAATTCTACATCAACAGCAAAAAGACAAGATATTGTCTATGCAACAATTACTCTAAAACCAATTTTTTCCTTCAAACAAAATTTTATAATAGATGAGAAAGTAGAATAATGAAAATTGAAACTAAAGTTGGATTATTTGTAGTTGCAGGTTTTATGATGTTGTTTGCATTATCAACTCAAGTTGGTACTTTTAAAATAGGGTCAAAAGACGGATACAGGATTAATGTTGAGATTCCAGATGCAAGCGGGTTAGAAAAAAATGCAAAAGTTAGATCTCGTGGTATTGAAATAGGAACAGTTGAAGAATTTTTATTGAAACCAGATAGTGTCAGAATAGGTTTGCTAATAGACAAAGAGATCAAAGTACCAATAAATTCGATTGTATCAATTAAGCAAGAAAGTATGCTTGGTGTTAAATATGTTGACATTGAATTTTCAAGAGAAAATATTTTTGCTGGAGCATCTGACACGCTCACAAAAACAAAATCATTTGCATCTTTTGATCAAACTAGTGAAAGCATAAATGAAGCAGCTAAGAAGTTTGATAAGTTTATGGTTAGACTTGATAATTTAGTAGCGAATAATGAAAAGAATTTGAGTGAACTTATTTACAATTTTAAAGTAGCAGGTGCAGAATTTAAAGAAACGGGAAGAATGATAAATTCTAAACTTCCTCAAGTGCTTGATAAATTTGATAATGTTGGAACTGAATTTACAGCAACTGGCAAAATGATTAATGATAAGCTACCAAAAGTTTTAGATAAATTTGAAAGTGCTGGATCTGAATTTGAGACAACTGGCAAATCAATAAATGAAAAATTACCTACAATAATGGATAAATTTGTAAAGCTTGAAGATACAACGCAAGGCGTATTGGATGAAAACAGAGAAACACTAAAAAGTGCTATTAAGAATGTGGATACAGCATTTGATGGTGTAAATAAAGCTTCAGTAAAAGTAGAAAGTTCATTTGATAAGCTCGATAAATATTTAGGTTCAGCTACAAAAAGTACACTTGGTGTTGAAGCTAAAACTGAAAGAATGATTAAAGATGGATATAATAAATCTTATTTTGGAATTGATTATTCACCAAAACCAACAATTCATTATTTGATAGATGTTGCAGCTACTAATGATTATAGAACAGGTGCTAGTACTGATCTTCATACCAAGGGAAGAACTCTAGTTTCTGCTCAATATGGGAAAGACTTGGCTAAAACAAGACTTAGAGCAGGTATTATAGATAGTACTGGCGGATTTGGAGTTGATTATTTTATGCTAAACAAAAAATTAAAATTCTCACTTGAAGCATTTGATTTTAATGCATACAATGATGTTAGAGGAAAAAATGCGCATTTAAAATCTTATTTAACATATAACATGAAGAAACATATTCAGCTTTACACTGGATATGATAACTTCATAAATCCAGATGGAAGAAATATTTTCTTTGGTCTTGGCGTTAAGTTTGAAGATGATGATTTAAAATATTTAATAGGAAGTAGTGCAGCATCTATGAAATAAATAGTTGCTTGGCTAAATAAATAAAAAAACAATAAATAAAAGAACCATAAATAAAAAGGAAATAATTAATGTCAATAATATGTGAACTAGAACTAAACAATCAACAAGAGACTTTTGAATTTGATAAAGTAGCAAAACAAGCAAATGGATCAGTTTTATATAAAGTAGGGGATGCAGTTATATTAGCATCAGTTGTTAGCGAATTTGATCACCCAGTAAGTGAGGATTTTACTCCATTAACTGTTCAGTATATTGAAAAAGCTTATGCAGCTGGAAAAATTCCTGGCGGATTCATCAAAAGAGAAGGTAAACCAAGTGATATTGAAACTCTCACATCAAGAATTATTGATAGAAGTTTAAGACCACTTTTCCCGCAAGGATACGTATATCCAACTACGATTACGGTTATGGTTCTAAGTGTAGATAGAGAACTAGACCTTCAAGTTTTAGCATTAAATGCAGCTTCAGCAGCACTTTATGTATCGGATCTGCCAATAAAAAAATCAATTTGTGGTGTTAGAATAGGAAAAATTAATGATTCTTTGGTTGTAAATCCAACTTATTCTCAAATGCAAAACTCTACTTTAGACTTATATTTGGCTGGAAGTAGTTCTGAAATGCTTATGATTGAAATGCAATCTTTGAGTGATGAGGAAATTATTGAATCATCAACTGAAACATTTGTGAAAAAACATAATATTAATGATGTAAATGAAGATGAACTGATTGATATTATTAATCTTGCTCAGAATTATCTGAAGATAGCAAATACTACTTATGAGCAAAGTTTTGAGATTGCAATGAAAGATAAAGTTAACGTAGAGCTTTACTCAAAACATATTTCAGACGAATTATTAAATTATGTCTCTACGAACTTTAAAGAGGAAACTCTTGCTGCAATTAAGCAATTAGCAAAAAAAGAACGAGCCGTAGAACTGAAAGAACTTGCTAATAAAATATCACAAAATGATCATTGTGTAGCAAATGAAATTTCAAAAGCAGATGTTTATGAAGCTATATCAATATTTAAAAAAGATTTAGTAAGACAAATGACTGTAAATGATAAAGTAAGAGCTGACGGAAGAGGTTTAAAAGAAGTTAGAAATATTTCTATAGAAACAAATATTTTACCATCAGCACATAGCAGTTGTTTATTTACTAGAGGTGAAACGCAAGCACTTGTTATTGGTACATTAGGTAACGAAAAAGATTCACAAATGTTTGAGGTTCTTGGTCAAAAAACAACTTCTAATGAAAACTTTATGGTTCATTATAACTTCCCTGGTTTTAGTGTTGGTGAGGCAAAAGCAATTTTTGGTGTTGGTAGACGAGAGCTTGGTCATGGTAATTTAGCTAAAAGATCACTTCAAAGCTCAATAGATAAGGATTTCACAGATACTATAAGATTAGTTTCTGAGATCTTAGAATCAAATGGAAGCTCATCTATGGCTACGGTTTGTGGTGGTTCTCTTGCACTTAAAGCAGCCGGTGTTCCAATTTCATCTTTAATAGCTGGTGTTGCAATGGGTGCTATTTTTGAAAATGATACTTATGCAATCTTAACTGACATTATGGGACTTGAAGATCATGATGGTGATGTTGATTTTAAAGTTGCAGGAACTTCTAATGGTATTACTGCACTTCAAATGGATATTAAGCTTGGTGGCGTGACACTTGAATTTTTAAGAGAAGCATTGTATCAGGCTAAAGAAGCAAGAGTTCATATTTTAAATATTATGGAAAATGCAGCCAAAGATATAGTTACAAGTGATGCTCTTCCTTTGATAGAGCAATTTAAAATTGATCCATCAAAAATTTTTGCAGTAATTGGTAAAGCTGGATCAGTGATAAGAGAGATAATTGAGAAATTTGAAGTTGCAATTGATTTAGACAAAGACACAGGAAACGTAAAAATTACAGGTAGAGAGCAAAAAAATATTTATGATGCAAGTGAATATATTAAAAATATTTCATCTAATTCAAAAAGTTTTGTAAAAAAAGAAAAAATAAATTTTGAAGAACTTTATAAAGAAGGTGAAATTGTTAGTGGCAAGGTTCTTAGAATAACTGACTTTGGAGCTTTTGTTGAACTTTCAAAAGGTGGTGAAGGCCTACTTCATATTTCAAAAGTATCAAAAGAAAGAGTTACAAACATCAATGATGTTTTAAGTGAAAACGAAGATATTGATGTAAAAATTTTAAAAGTTTCAAGAGATAGAATTGAACTTTCAAATCCTTCGCTTTAATGCCAAGAGAAATAGAAAATGATTAAATTTAGTATTGATAATTTTGAAGATAGCGCAAAAAAACTACAAGACATTGTCGATAATAATCATAAAGAAATAGATAAATTATTAGCTATTTCTGACAAAAATTACGATAATTTTGTTGTCCCATACCAACTTATTGGCGAAGTACTAAATAACTTTTTAACACCAATTTATCATATTGATAGTGTTTGCAACAGTGAATTAACTCAAAATGTTTATGACGAATGCCTTCCTATAATTTCACAATATTATAGCTCTTTATCTCAAAATGAACATATTTATGCATCTTTTAAAGATATACAGTATAGATATAAAAGTACATTAAGTATTGAACAAAATAAAGTTGTAGAGAATGAAATTAGAGATTTTCAATTAGGTGGTTGTGGCCTTGATAATGAATTAAAAAAAGAACTTGAAAATATAGATTTAAATTTAAGCAAGCTTGGTAAAGCTTTTTCGCAAAATCTACTTGATGCTACAAATTCATGGGAAATGTTTTGTGAAGAAGAAGATGTTAAAGGGATGCCAGAAGATGAAATAGAGCGATCGAAAACAACAATAGATGGTATTACTAAGTACAAATTTACTTTACAAATGCCATCTTATATGGCATATATGACATATGGTTGCAATAGAAATAAACGTGAAGAGATATATAAGGCGTATTCCACAAGGGCTCCAGAAAATGGAAAAATTATTGAAGAATTGCTTGTATTAAAAGATAGAAAAGCAAAAATTCTAGGATTTGATAATTATTCACAATACTCACTGAGTACAAAAATGGCTAATACGGAAAGCGAAGTACTTGATTTTCTTAAAAATATAGCTTCAAAAGCAAAAGCAAAAGCAAAAGAAGAATTTAATGAATTAAAAAATTTTATTTTGGAAAATGATAGCTTGCCTACAATTGAAAGTTATGATTTGACATACTATTCGCATAAATTGAAGGAAGCAAAATATTCGATTGATGACGAGCTTTATAAGCCATATTTTAAAACTGATTTGACATTAAATGGTATTTTAGATTTTATACACAAACTATTCGGAGTTGAGTTTAGAAGAATTGAAGAAAATACATGGAATGAAAAAGTTTTAACTTATGAATTGTTTGAAGATAACTCATTTGTTGGAAAGATATATTTTGATCTTGAAGCCAGAGAAGACAAAAAAGGTGGTGCATGGATGCATAATTGGCACAATAGATATGTGCTAAAAGATGAAATACAATATCCTACAGCTTTTATTGTTTGTAATTTTTCACCATCAACTGAGTCTACACCTTCATTATTAACACATAATGAGGTAACAACTTTATTTCATGAATTAGGGCACGCAATACACCATTTATTTACAAATGTTAATGAACCATTTGTAAGTGGAATAAATGGTGTTACTTGGGATACGGTTGAATTTCCATCACAATTTCTGGAATATTTTGCATACGAAAAAGATATTTTAAAAATGTTTGCTAAGAATTACATAACAGGTGAAATTCTAAATGATATTGAAATAGATAAGCTTATTAAAACAAGAAATTATGGCTCAGCTCTTGCAACAATTAGACAGGTTGAATTTTCACTATTTGATTTTATGTTGTATCAAAAACCAAGAAATGAATCCGAAATACAAGAGCTACTCGACAATATTAGAGAAGAATTTTCGGTCGTAATACCACCAAAATACAACAAATTCCAAAATGGGTTTTCTCATATTTTTGGAGGAGGGTATAGTGCTGGATATTATAGTTATAAATGGGCTGAAGTTCTAAGCGCTGATGCTTTTAATATTTTCAAAGATAATGGTATTTTTGATAAACCAACGAGTTCTAAATTTAAGAATTTGGTATTAGGCAAGGGCGGTAGTGTAGACATGAATGAATTATTTTTCCTTTTTGCTAACAAAAAACCAGATGTTGATTCTTTATTAAAAATTGATGGAATTATTAGTTAATTTTTGGTAAAATCTCTGCCACAATATTATGAAGGATTTATTATGACAAACCAAGAAACAATAGAAAAATTAAATGATGCACTTAACACTTTGATAGACGCTTATGAAGCTTTACAAGGTAAATATAATGAAACAAATGAAAAGCTAAATGAACTGATTGCAAAAAATAGAGAGTTAGAATTCCAATTGTCTGATGTAAATACTACAATTGACAAAAGAGATAATAAAATGGACGGAATGTTAACAAAAATCCATAAACTATTAAGTTCACCAAAAAATGATGTAACAACAGACACTAAAGTATCTCTACTTGATAATGATAAAGATTCAGATTCACACGATGAAGATAATATTTTTTCAAATGGAAGCATTCTTGATATAAAACTAGACGAGAGCAAAGCTAATGATAATAGCACTAAGTTAGATCTTGGAAGAATGGAATCATTATTGAATGGTTTGAACAAATAATTAAATAAGTTTGACTGTAAAACTTGATTTTTATACTTAGACCATATGACATTTTAAACGAATTTAGGATTTCATCTATTGATAATCTTGAATCTCATTTAAATATTATGTCACCATCAATCTGTGAATATCACCTTGAAAATATTATACTTTATTCAGATGTTCACAGTTACTTAAATAAAAGCCAAATCAATAAAGAATTTAACTTCGGAGACTTTAAATTTTATTTTGATTATGAAGATAATATCTATCTTGAAAAAAATGACGATATTTCTCAAGATGAAGATTTAACATCATCACTTTGGTAATTTAACATTAATTAATCTACAGCTATTTTTATTATCTAAATCATTATTTATTCATATAATGAATTCATTTTACATTAAAAGTATATTTTGTCTTGAAAACTATAATTTTCAAAGTTTTATTTATATCTTTATGCTACACTTCCTTTACTGATTTACAAAATATAATAATAGGACTTATCGTGAAATATCTTCTTGATAACAAAAATACTATTGAAGAGAGTTTACTTTTTTGGTGTGATAGATTTGTTAGAAATAAATTGACTAATTTATCAAATAGAAATATTCAAAACAAAGATGCATTTGATTTGGTTTTAAAACGACTGGCATCAGGTAGTCTTAACATTGATGATTTACAAAACACAGTTAAAGAAGTTAGAAATATTGGCCTTGGTGGTATCAATACATATTTTAATCCAATTTATAAATTATATAAGTATTTGATCGATTTAAATTTAAAATCACTAAAAGATATTGATGAAGAGATATTGAGTGATTTTTTAGCTACTTCAACTAGTAATCTGTCTGATGCCTCAAAGAAGAATCACCGTATCGCCCTAATCTCTTTCTTTGGTTATATTGATAAGCAAAATTACGCCAATGAAAATAAAGAGACTGAAAATCATGCCTATTTGTATGATATTGAGTTGAAAAATTGGGGTGGAATAAAAGGTTCTGGAGGAACAAAAATTCCATCATTTATGAATGAAGATGAAATAAAAAGATTTATTGAATCTATTGATACTTTTCCTTTTAGCATTAAGTTGCAAGCAAGAAATAGGCTTATAATTAAAATTCTTATATATACTGGCATTAGGGTCTCAGAAGCAATAAATATTAAAATTAAAGATATGCATAAAGAAGATGGAATCTACATGATTCAGGTTAGAGGTAAAGGAAATAAGCCAAGAGTTGTAATGATTAAAGAAAGTGTTATTCAAAAGGATATTGCAGAATGGTTAGAGCTTAGACGATGTGAAACCAACCTGCTCTTCTGTAACCAAACTGGAAAAGTTTTGACGCAAAGTTACATTAGTCGAACTGTTGAAGATATTTTGATTAGTGCTGGAATAAGAAAAGAAAAAAATGGGGCACACATGCTTCGTCATAGTTTTGCTACCCTACTTTACATTAAGCATCGCGATTTAATTTTAGTCCAAGAAGCATTGGGCCATAGTGATATCAATACATCAAGAATCTACACACACTTTGATCACGAAAGGCTTATTAAGACGACTGATTTGTTATAATATTTATATCTTGGAAGTTTTGACCTTTTAATGTATCAAGAACAAAAACAAAATTATCAAATTTCATATCCTTATCACAAGAAATATTTATTTTTGTGGTATTCTCGAAATTTCCAAGTAAAATATTTATTTTTTCTCTTTGAATTTGCTCAGCATCAATGTAAATTTCACCATCTTTTTTGATTGAAATATTTAATTGTTTTTCTTGTTTTATTTTATTAGTATTTTTTGCAGTAGATAAATCAAGAGGAATAGCGCCTTTTACTATGAAAGTTGCAGTTGTAAGGACAATTACAAGCAATACAAGCATGATATCTATAAATGGAATTACATTGATTGAGTCGAATTTGTTTATTTTCATATTATTTATATTTAACTATTATGTATTTGCCATAGAGCTAATTTAACCTCAATTTTTCTAACTAAATGATTATAAAACATCATAGCTGGAATAGCAACAACAAGCCCTAGAGCAGTTGCTTTTAATGCAAAAGCTAATGATGTCATGATTATTTTTACATCTATTTGACCAGTTTGACCCATTTCGTAAAATGTTATTAGAATACCCATTACTGTTCCTAAAAGACCTATGTAAACACTATTGGAAGCGATCGATGCAATAATTGATGTATTATTTGTTAGTTCTATTTCAAGTAAATCTTTTTTTGAATAACTTTGTTCATCTAGATTTTTATAGAAAAAAAGCCTTTCGATGTAAAAAAATAATGATACAAATCCCATAAATATCAATATTCCTAAAATTCCATAATCTACAGTGAGTTTCATTAAGTCAATATTCATTTTTGCTCCAATTTTAATTATTCAGAATGTTACCTAAAAAGTGTTAATCACATGTTAAGATAAAAACATCAAAAGATACAAATATTATTAATAAACAATTGGTATAATCCAATTCTGTTAATAAATAAAATTTAAGCAAGGAGTTTTGAATGCATGATGATTATGAAGATGAAGATTTTTTTGAGGAAGATGAAGAGCTTGACGAAGATGATCTTTATGGTATAAATGGATTTGAAGATGATGATGAATCAGAAGAAGATGATTTTTATGAATACAACGATGAAGAAGATGCATTAGATGATGATGAATCTGAAGAAGAAGGTGATGACGATTATTAATTGTTGTCATCCTTAGTCAAACATTACGTTTCAGCAAGAAGATAAATTATTAGATCTTTATTTCATCTTCTTGCTTTATATACGACTTATTTGAAAGTTCCTGATTCATTTCGTATAATTTCATATACTTATAAAAGTTAGTTGCCATATGTGAAAAAGCAATAACAAAACCAGCATAACCATCCAAAAATCCCCTTTTAAAAATATATGTTTTAATGAATGAGTATTTTGAATTCAATATTGCCTTTAATGGGCTTGAGCTTTTCTTTCCAACATTGTCTTCTGCAAACAGTGTTGAATATCTATCAACCTTTAAGATAAAATCAGTCATTGTAGAATATGGAAAATGCTTGACAGGACCATCTATATTTTCTATTCTCAATCCATTTGTAATTATCTTTTCATGTACTTTATTGTTTGTAAAAGATGTTTTATTTTTATTATAAAGCCTTACTGTCTTGTCTTCACTCCAGCAATGTTTAATTTGTTTGTATTTATAATAGTTAGTTCTATGAAGAGTGAAAACCGTGCTATTTTCAAGGTGCAATTTTGATAAATTATCAAGAAATAATGATCCTAGAACTTCATCTGCATCTAGTGATAAGACCCATTCATTTTTTGCAAACATTGCTGCTTCGTTTTTTGTCGGACCAAAACCAAAAAAATCACCATTTATAATTCTTGTATTTTGAAAACCACTAGCTATTTTTACTGTATCGTCTGTCGAGTGATTATTATATATAACCACATCTGAGAAAGATTGTAATGATTCCAAAACCTGCCGTATAGTTGATTGACCATTTTTGACAATCAGAACGCAAGATATTTTATTTAGATTATTTGTAAGAGATTTATTTTTATTCATAATTCATTATATGAATCAATAGTGTATTAATTGTGGAAAATTTTTTCAAATTATTTTATTTTTTTCTTAATATTGTATGTATCATAGTAAATATCAATTGCTTTTTTTAGGGCAATGTCATTTAGGTTACTTTTTTCTTTAACACCAAAACGTTTTAGAAAACCACTAGGCATAATTGAATTTTCTTTCTTTGGATTTTTCATATATTTAAAAATAGCTTTTTTTACATCATTTTCGCTTCCATATTTTTCTTCATATCTTTCAAGAAACATTTTGAGTTGCTCTTTTGCAAAGTGACATTCTAAGCAATTTGTCTCAAAGCTAGATCCAAATATATTTTGTCCAATAAGTAATATGAAAAATACTATTTTTTTATAGTGATACATGTTCCGACGCCTTTTTGTGAATTTATTTGTATATTTAATTTGTATTCATTAATTATGCTATGTATTATATTGTAACCTATTCCAAAACCTCCTACTGTTGTATCAAATCTGGTATATCTTTCAAATATTCTAGCAATTTCACTTTGATCCATACCAATACCTTCGTCACAAATCTTAAATAGTTGCTCAGTGGAAGTTATTTTTAGTACAGAATTCTTTTTAGAATATTTATATGCATTTGATAGTAAATTATCTACCACCCTTGTAATGTTCGATTTATCAATAAATAGCTTCATTGATCCATTATTTTCAAATACAATTTCTATATTTTTGGAATTAAACATTAAAGTAAAGTACTCAATTCGGTCTTCAATAATTTTTGAAATCTCAACATATTCATTCTTTTTTTGTATATTGTGATTTAGTGTAATGTATACAAGATCTTCATATAGGTTGGATATTGATTGTGAGGCAATCTTTATTCTATTTAATTTTGTTTTCATATTAATATCAAGTGGAAGTTGTTCTATCATTTCAATATTTGTTAATATTGTGGACACCGGAGTGTTTAATTCATGTGTGGTATCTTTTATAAATTTATCCAAAATATTTACATTTTCCCTCAGTGGTTTTAGAATTAGTTTAACCAAAAAAATTGATGTTAAACCGATAATGAATAAAACAATCAGAGTAAGTAGTAATATATTGATACCAATATTTTTAAAAACACTAATATTTTTTTGCTTCAACACAATATATTTAGCGCCCAAGTAATAAGGTTTTGCACTATATATAAAATATACAAAACCGTCTTCCTTGTATAGTTCTTTTGAAAAATCAATCTTTTTATGATTTGCTTCTGTTGAAAAAATCAAGTTTTTATTTGAATCATAAATTGCACTTTCAAAATCACTATAACGCGGATATGTTAAATCACTATCACTACTTTTATGGAGTTTTTCGAGCTCAATATGGAGTTGCTCTGCTTTTTTTGTGGACATAAATTTTATTTGGTTTTTGTATATCTCAGCTTCATACCTAAAGTAAGCAAATGCAACCATTGATACCAAAAGAAATGTTGAAAATAAATACAAAATTAGCACATTTGTAATAGTTTTCTTTTCACTATGCAACAAGCATATATCCTTTTGTTTTGATGCTTAATATCATATCTTTGCCAAGAATTTTTCTTAAATTCTTGATGTAAGTTCTAAGACTTTGTTCGCTATGAGTCGAATCATAACTCCATACATTTTCAAAAATAACTTCAAAGTCAACACACTTATTCTTGTTTTTTAGTAGTAACTTAAGTAATTCACTTTCTTTATTGTTTATTTCATGTTTAATATTATTCTTAGTTATACATTGGGTATTCGTGTTAAATAATATTTCATTATTGATGATTATTGATTCGTATGTACCATGATATTCGCGTTTCAATATAGCTTTAATTCTCAATATTAATTCTTTTAATGCAAATGGCTTTTTTAAGTAGTCATCAGCACCTACACTATATCCATGGCTTAAGTCATCAATTGTATTTCTTGATGTAGTAAAGATTGCAGGCGTTTTAACATCAGCATCTCTTAAGAGTTTTAATATTTCAAATCCATTAATGTTTGGTACTTGAACATCTAGTAGCAAAAGGTCAAAGTTGTTTTTGTAAAGAAGTTCTAGTGCTTCATCTCCATCATGAACACAAACAACATCAAATCCTTCACTAGTAAGAAATTCTTCAACTGTTTGTGCTAAATTAAAATCATCTTCGAGGTATAAAATTTTCATAATCAATTATATCAAAAAGTATTGTCATAACTTTGCTAATAATGCAAGTAAATTACTTTCTTGAGCCTTTATATTGGTTTCCACCACCAGTTCCATCTTTTTTTTGTTGTTTAACACCCTGTGTTGTAGCAGTAGACGTTCCACTTGTATTAGAACTACCTCTTGATGTATTTACTGTAGCTCTTTGCTCTGGAGTTAATGCGCTCATTTTTGTTTGCATTTCACTTTGAAAAACAGCTCTATCTTCTACTGGTATACTACCTTTTTGTAGTATCATATCATCCAAACTCATTGCGGCATAATCTGTAGCAAACGCCATATTTCCAATTAATAGCATTCCAGTTAATATTTTTTTCATTTTTAATCCTTTTTTCTTTTTCTTTAGCCCATTTAAAACGAAAATAAGTTTTTCATGGGAACCAATTTGTTATTAAATGAATTGTAGAGGATCATTGTGAATTAATTGTGAAATAAAGATTAGCCTTTAAGGCTGTAAGTTTTGTAGCATGGATATTGTATCTTTTATTTTTTTACCCATCTTTTGAATAATCTATCAGATTTAATATTTTCTTCTATGTTGTCATTGTTAATAATATTTTCAACTAATTGATTTGCTAAATAAGGTGCAAGAACAAAACCTCTGCCACCTACTCCATTTATTATATGGAGATGTTTGTGTCTTGAAAATCTTGATGGATTAACATTTGTACCATTTTTAAGATATGGAAACTCAATTAATGTTTTTGTTGAGTCTACTAATGTGCCTACAATTGGAAAATAATCACTACTAGATGACCTAGCACCACCAAACATTCCAGTTACTTTTACATTATTGAGTAAAATGATATCAGATGCTTTTTTAAGTAATATTTCTGTATCGATATTATCAACCTGTTTTTCTTCTACAAATCTATGATGTGTTGCCCCTATAGAACATTTATAAGTATTTTTGTCTTTTTTTATTGTTCTGGATACTGAACATTCTTTATGGTAATTTTTAGTTATACATGTTGAGGTTTCTATATCAATTCTTTGACCCCATATGGCTCTGATATCTATATATTTTTCATCTAGCAACTTTACATTAGCACCAGTTGCCAATATAAGATTATTTGTCGTAATCTCTTTATTTAAAATCCATTCTTCATTGATAAATTCAATGATATTTATTTCATAATTTAGTAATTTTTCTGTTTTGTCAGAAAGCGTTGTACATGCTTCAAAACTATTTACTACCGATCCAATGGGAAAAAAATAGCCACCAGATTCTACATCTTTTTCAAATTTAAAATCCATAAATGGTATGTAGCTTTGAAATTTCAATTCATCTTCATCATCTTTTGGAATTCTTATTGTCCCACAGTTATCAATAGATTCTGGTGTGTTTATTTTGTAGAAATCTGTAGAGTATGACAAAGCTTTTGAAATAAGGTTTTTAAACTTATTTGGTTTTCCAAGAAGGGGGGATAAGAATGCTCCGGCTGCACCACTTGCACCCATACCTACATTTATGTTTTTATCGATAAGTAATACATCTTTTGAATATTTTTGTAATTCGTATGCTACAGTGCAACCGCAAATACCAGCTCCAACTATAACATAATCATATTTTTTCACGAGTTTATATCGTTATCTCTTTAATATCAGCAATATTTTTAAATCCTTGGTATACAAGGTAAATAAGATTTTTTCTATTTTGTTTTATTGATTCATTTTCATGATTTACAAAAACATTTGCAAAGAAGTTTTCTAATTTTGGTTTCAGAGAAAATAATGCTTCAAGTTCTTCATCATAAGTTTTATATGATTTAGAAGAGATATTTTTGTATGCATCAAACAGTTCATTTTCTTCGATATTTTCAAATAATTCCACAATTACATCTTGATTTGAAGTGTTGATGTCTTTGATGATATTTGCAACCCTTTTAAATACTGAGCTAAATTCACTAAAGTCACTACTATTAACAATAGGATTTAGAGCATAAATCTTTTGCGAAATTTTTAAAATGTCTTCTTCACCACTTGCAAGAACTGATTTGACAACACTTGGATTAATATCACTAAAGATTTTAAAGAGTCTTTCATTGAAAAATTCCATCACTTTATTTACGTCAAGATTTGTATATTCATTCTTCAGTATTATTATCATTTGATTGATATTTAAATTATATTGATTTGATATACAAATTCTAACTATTCCTGCTGCAGCTCTTCTTAGTGCAAACGGATCACGACTCCCTGTCGGTATCATTCCTATACTAAATAATGCAAGAAGATTATCTATTTTATTTGACAGGGCAACTATCGAGCTAAACTTGCTAGATGGAACTTCACTTTCTTCATTATTTGGAAGATATTGTTCTTTTAATGCAACACAAAGTCTCTCATCTTCCCCTGCTTTTGATGCATAGTAGTAACCCATAAGTCCCTGAAGCTCTGTGAATTCATAAACCATATCTGTTGTTAAATCAGCTTTGCTTATCATTATCGTTTTAGTGAGAAGTTGTTTTTCCTCATCGTTTAAGCTGAATACGTTGGCTAGATAGGCACCTATTTTCGATTCTCTTTCGCATTTATCATATAAACTTCCAAGCCCATCAACAAATGTTATGCTTTTTAGTCTATCATTTGATAAACCATTTTTTAGGTCATTGTTCCAGAAAAACATTGCATCACTTAATCGCGGTCTTAAAACTTTTTCATTTCCACTTATTATATGACTAAAGTCCGTTGTATAAGAATTGGAAACAACAATAAAATTATTCGTTAATTTATTGTCTTTGTAGACAGCAAAGTATCTTTGATTTTCTTTCATTGAATTTACAATAACTTCATCTGGTAAAGTTAAAAATTCATGATCAAACTTACCAAGTAAGGCAGTTGGATATTCTGTTATGGCAATAACTTCTTCTAGTAGTTCAGCATCTATATCAACTTTTATATTATTGTCTTTTTCAATTTGCGCAATTTGCTCAAGTATTGTTTTTTTTCTTTTTTCACCAAAAAGAACAACCCCATTGGTTTCTAGTTTTTTAAAATAATCAGATGCATCATTGAAGGTAAATTTATCATAGCTTACCATTCTGTGGGCAAAACTATCTTTCTTTGATGATACACCGTAAAGTTCACCTTCAATTAATTCATCCCCAAGCAATATGCAAAGTCCACGAATTGGTCTTATGAAGCTTTCAGATAAACTACCCCATCTCATTGATTTTCCGAAATCTAGTTTCTTAACAAATTTATTTACCATTTCATTGAGTAAGTCTTTTGATGGTTGTCCAGCTTGAAGTTTTGAAAAATATAATACTTCATCTTTTCCATTATGTTTTGTTTCAATTTGATCAAGTTCTACACCACATTTTTTTGCAAATCCAATAGCTGCACCAGTTGGTTTATTATCTTTATATGCAATATGTAATGGAGCGCCAAACATCTCCACAACACTATCATCACCAACTACTTTGAACTCTCTATGCCAGAAAACAAGTCTTCTTGGCGTATAGTAAAATTCAAATTCACATAATAAATTATTTTCTTCAAGAACCTCTATCCATTTTTTTTCTATATTTGGAAGCTCATTTAAAAATGGTATTGCTGGTAATTCTTCCGTTGCAATTTCAATAAGTAATGGTTTAATCATATTTACTTTTCCTCTTTGTTTACTTTGTTTGCTTTTATCTTATCTTCTCTTTCTTTTGCTATTTTCGCTCTCTCTTTGTTTTTTTCAATCATTTGTCTATTGAAACCAGCGATTACAATAAAAAGTACAATAATAAAAAGTATTATTGCAATAATGTCTATGACTTCTTTCATTTATTTCTTACTTCCTTCTAAAAAAACTTTATAAATAACACCATCAATTCCTTGATTTGCTACATTATCTATCTCATCATCATTATTAATTATAACAATAACCTTACTATCAAACATGTAGTTCTCAGCAATGTTTTGTATTTCTTTGCTTATGCTTTGTTCTACAATAATGTATTTTGCATTCAAATTATTTGCAAAAACTGATTCACTAATTTTTGAAATCTTGACAGCGTATTTGATATTATTACGGAAACAATAATCCATAATATTTAAATCATAATTTAAAACAACAGTACTATTTGATGCCGTAGAACTTATTTCATCAATACTGTTAATGTGCGTGAATGTATCACATCCAATGATTCTGTGCCCAATAATAATCATAAACTTCTACTTATTGAGACATTTTTCAGAGCAATAATATTTACCATTGCTCAAAATAGCTTCACTTTTTGATATATAAGTTCCACATGTTGGACATTCATCCATAGTATCTTCTATATATTCGCCATTATTATCTTTTACATTTTTCTCTCTATTTTTCTTAAAGAACATCGCGTAAACAATATATGCTACAACAGCAAAAACTAAAACTTTAAATATCATTTCTCAACCCCACTTTTTATATATAAATAATTTCTGTGTTCACCAAATTCAACAATATCATAATTAATAATATTTGTATCAAAAACTTCGTCCTCACAAATACTGCCTTTGTAGAAAAGATATTTTGTATCATTACTTGATATATTTTTTGTAATATCAAGTAATAAATTTGTATTAGTTACAGCTCTTGATGTTATTAAATCAAAACTCATATTGTGAACATCTTCAACTCTTTTTTGAATAATTTCTATATTTTTAAGTCCTAAAATATTTTTTACAAAATTCAAAAAAGCCACTCTTTTTAATCTAGGTTCGATTAAAACCGCTTTTATATCAGGTCTTGCCATGGCAATAATCATCCCTGGGTATCCAGCACCTGTTCCAATATCTGCAAATGATTCAAATGAATCGATAAAAGTTAATGGAAAAACGCTATCAATAATATTTGCTTCAATATCATGATCATTTAAACTATTTAGAGATGTTAGATTGTGTATTTTGCCCCACTCTTTTAGAAGTGATGTAAATTTTTCACATCTTTCAAAAAACATATCGTCCATGAAAAGATCGTGTTGCTCTAAATTCTTTTTTAATCTATCATTGTTTTTCATCTAAATCATATGTCCCATTTCGTCTTTTTTTACAGCCATATAATCTTTATTTTCATTAGTTTGACCAACTATAATAGGTATTCTGTCAATAATTTCAATATTAACTTGCCCTACTTTATCAGGATTATTTGTCATAAGATTTATCTTTTTGATTCCATAGTATTCAAATATGAAATCAACTATTTCGTAAGTTCTCTCATCACTTGCAAATCCAAGTTGATGATTTGCCTCTACTGTATTAAATCCCATATCTTGTAAATGATACGCATTTACTTTATTTAGAAGACCTATGTTTCGACCCTCTTGACGAAGATATATTACCATACCAGTATTTTTAGCAATAAAATCAAGTGCAAAATTTAGTTGTGCTTGACAATCACATTTTATACTTCCAATGGCATCACCAGTAAGACATTCTGAATGAATTCTTACATTAACAATGCTACCGTATTCTTTACTCATGATCACAAGATGCTCTTTAATACCTTCTTTGAAAGATTGTATAAGAAAATTACCATGCTTTGTTGGTAGATTTGCAACACTTGAAACTTGTACATCTGTCATTTTCATCAAGAAAATCCTTTTGTTTGTTTTGCTATTTTTTAAACTTTTGCATTTAGATATCAAAGATCTATTAAAAGGTAGTGATTGTATCCAACTTTTACTTTGTGATTTATCTAAACTTTTGGATTATTTAATATTTCATTATCTATTTTATCAGCAGTTTTTGAAAATTCTATTAGATCTTCCGTGTATTTTATATCTTGATCAATTTTCGCAAGCGAAGTTCTTAGAACTTCAACAGTGCTTCTTGCATCTTCATATGCTCTATGATGATTTTCTATATCAATATTTAGGTTTTCTTTTAAATATTTAAGACCATATTTGTGGGAATTTATTGTTCTCATTGCAAGTTCAATAGTGCATAGCTTTCTGTTCATAAGTTCACCTAAATGGTATTTTTTAAAGCTATCACTGATAAATTTAAAATCAAAATCTACGCTATGTGCAACAAATACATCATCTTCAATAAATATTTTAAATTCTTCAAGTACAGAACGAAGAGGAGGAGCATTTTCTAGCATTTTAGGCGTGATACCAGTTATTTCCTGTACTTTTTGTGGTATTTTGTCGCAATAAACCAAAGAACTATATTCTTCAATTATTACATCATTCTTGAATTTAATTGCAGCTAGTTCAATAATTTGACCAGCTTTTGGATTTCCAGCTGATGTTTCAATATCTACTACACAAAAAACTTGATCTTTTATGAGATTTTCTGTTGTTTTGAGATAAACATGTTCTTCGCTAAAATATATAGGATAGCCATTTGATATCAAAAGCTCTGTTTCAAGATCTATTGAATCAAAAAATGTTTCAGAATTTTTTAGTATAGTTTGGTATTGTATAATGCTTAATGGTCTTTTTATAAGTTTAGATGTTATTTTATCTATGTAGTTCATTGACCGTACTTACAAACTCTATCATCTTTTGTTTATCTTTAATACCCTTTGAAAGTTCTACACCACTACTTACATCAATGCCGTAAAAATTGAATCCTTCTAATTCTGAAATAGTATCTTTTGTTAGTCCTCCAGCAAGAATAATCTTTGAACAATCTACATCATTAAAAAAGTCTAAGTTTAGTCTATGTCCCATGCCACCAAAACCTTCAACAAATGAATCTATGAGACGATATTCATTTTTATATTTCAGGACATCATCTTTTGTTTTTGCCCGTATTACTTTGATATATCTAATGTCTAGTTCTTCATAATTGCCTTTGTTATCTTTTTGATCAAAGCAATTATCATCTATGATTTGTGCTAAATCTATGTTTGAAATTTTAGATATATCATTGATATTTTGGATTGTTTCATTAACGAATAATCCAACAGCCTGAACAAAAGGAGGCAATTTATCTATAATATTTCTAGCATCCGAAGGACTAATGTATCTTGGGCTTTGTTTGTAAAAAACAAATCCAAGCGCATCTGCTCCAGCATTAGTAGCATTAATAGCATCTTCTAAATTTGTTATCCCGCAGATCTTAATTTTCATAATATTTATATTTGCAGACTTTTTATAGCATCTTTGTAGCTGTCATTTGTAAATACGTAATTTCCAGCAACAACAACATCAACACCAGCTTCTTTCAAAAGATGGATATTTGAAGAACCTACTCCACCATCAACTTCAATTAAACAATTCGGATTTTTTTCATTTATCAATTTTTTAAGAATTTTAGCTTTTTCAATAACGCTTGGAATAAATTTTTGACCACCAAATCCAGGATTTACAGACATTAGAAGTACCATATCAACATCTTCTAAAAGATATTCAATGCTTTGTGGTGGCGTATGAGGATTTAAAACAAGTGCTGGACTTATTCCATATGATCTTATTTTCTGAATAAGTCTATGCGGGTGCTTTTCTTCTTCGATATGAAATGAAATATATTTTGGTTTAAGTGGTGCAAAAAGCTCCACAAAAAAAGTATTATTTTCAACCATAAGATGAATATCAAGTGGTTTTGTTGATATTTTAGCAACAGCATTCACTACAACTGGGCCAATAGTCAGATTGGGTACAAAATGACCATCCATAACATCAACATGAACCAAATCACATCCGCCATCACAAATGGCTTTTATTTCTTCATTTAATCTTCCGAAATCGGCACTTAATATTGATGGTGCAACTTGCATATCTCATCCCTTTGTTTGTAATTTTATTGCACATATTTTATCGTTTCAAACTTATTATTCTGTTACATGTGATACTATCAATAAAAAATAAGGAATCTTTATGCTAGATGCTTCGCTAACTAATTCCATGGAAGATGATTTAACTCAAGTTAGCGAATATATTTATTCCCCAAAAGATTGGTTAGATAAACTAATTCCTCTTTCCATGAAGCTTTACACTAATCCATATTATGAATATCCGTATATGTATGAAAATACACTTTATGATTTTGATTATTTGAAAAATTATGTATATAATCATTTTGAGCAACAAGAACAAATAGGTGTTATTCAAGGCGAAAAAGGTATTTTTTTACCAAAAACAAATACTGAGATAAGAAACACTTTTAATATTATTTCGGAGGAAGATTTTATTGTTGAGTACAATAAGTTTTTCGAAACAAAAAGAGCTGACATGGAAAAGTTTTTTAATGTCTCATTAATGCAAAGCACTTCACCTCAAATACTTATTTACAAGGAAGGATGCTACTACAGGAGACACAGTGACAATTGTAGTGAAGTTTTTGATAATGGTAAACTTATAGCATTTAAGCCTGTTGCGCCTGCAAGAATAATAACAACTGTTCTTTTTATAACATCTTCAAGTGAAAATCCATCTCAGGATTTTGAATTTAGTGGCGGCGAATTAGAGTTTAACTTTCTGGAAGACTCAGAACAGAATATAGTTTCCATAAGTCCTAAAGAGGGAGATTTTGTTTCTTTTTTTAGTAATCCTTATTTCTCTCATAGTGTAAAAGAAGTTACTGCTGGAACAAGAATATCAATTGTTCAATGGCATAATGCAATTGTTCATTAGAAAAATTAAGACAATAGCTTTATTAAAAGACTATTGAGCTTTGAAAACTTTAAAATTTTGACGGATAGCATCATATACAATAACAGAAACGCTATTTGCTATATTTAAGCTTCGTGCATCATTAACCATAGGAATATTAATACAAGTTTCAATGCTTTGATTTAAAAGTTCCTCTGGAAGTCCAGCATCTTCTCGTCCAAAATAAAAGTAATCATTCGGTAAATATTGCATATCAAAATATGCTTGGTTTGTTTTTGTTGTAGCCATAAAATGTCTATCTCCAAATGGATTTTTAGACCAAAAATCTTCTATGTTATCATATTCATGGACTTCAAGAAATTGCCAATAATCAAGACCTGCACGTCTAACTTCCTTTTCTGTAATATCACCAAATCCATATGGTTTAATAAGGTGAAGGACTGAACCAGTGGCATAAGCAAGTCGCCCTATTGTCCCTACATTCCCAGGCATTCTTGGTTCTAATAAAACTATATTAAACATACAATGACTTATAGAATTACTGTTTTATTGCCATAAACAAATACTCTATCATCTAGCAATAATCCAAGTGCATTTGATAGAACAACTTTTTCTACATTTTTACCAGCATCTCTCATATCAGTCCACGAATAAGTATGATCAACTCTAACTATATCTTGTGCTACGATTGGTCCTTCATCAAGATCACTTGTCACATAATGTGCAGTTGCACCAATTATTTTTACACCTCTTTGCCAAGCTTGTTTGTAAGGATTTGCCCCAATAAATGCAGGTAAAAAGCTGTGGTGTATATTTAAAATTTTGTTTTCAAAATGATTCACGAAAGTTGAATTTAATATTCTCATATATTTAGCTAGAACAATTACTTCGGGTTCAAATTTGTCAATTTCTTTGATAATCATATCCTCATGTACTTGTCTGTCTAGTCCCTCGTGAGAAATACATACAAAAGGAATATTAAACTTCTCTACAAGCGATTTAAGCGTCTCATGATTTGCTATAACTGCTTTTATGTTTGCATTCAGCTCACCACTTACATAACGAATTAAAATATCACCTAGGCAATGTGCTTCTTTAGTAGCCAATATAACAATATCTTTTTTTGTATTTTTTGATAGTTTTATTGTTGCATCTTCTGGAAGTGCTTTTCTTACGTCATTTAAAAGTTGTGTTTTATCAAAATCACCACTTATGACTGTTCTCATAAAGAACTTATTAACTTCTTTGTCAACGTATTCCGCATTTGTTTCTATATTTAAATTATAATTAAATAGTATTTTTGAAATATTATAAACCAAACCTTTTTCATCTGTCGTATCAATTAGAAGTCTATATTCACTCAAATTTGTTCCTTATGTAGATTGTATTTTATGAAAAATAAACACTATCTCATTTGTTTATTTCTTATGTTATTTTGTATTTACAATTCGTAATATCATTTATTTTTGATTTTTTATTAGTGTTAAAAAATGATGAAGCATTATAGCTTAGCGCTCTTTAATACAAAATTATTCGCTTTTATAGACCTTGAAGCATTACATCCCAAAGATAATCAACTTCTTCTTCATTAAATGCAATGAGTGTTTTTTCATTAAAAAATTCTGTTATTTTATTTAATTCAAAGTTTTTACTATAGCTACAAGATGAGTGTGTTGCTAGAAATCCCCTAACTAATGAAATATTGTTATCGATAGGTAAATCACAAAGTAGACATGTAAAGTCATCATGAAGCCTACCCTCGTATTCACAAAGCTTCACGTAACTTTCCAGTATTGCTCTCTTTGGATTTTGTTTTGTCATTTTTATAACCAGGTCATCCAAAAGTTGTATGTAAAATTCATCAAGCTCTTCAGTGTCTTTTAAATGATGATAAAAAAGCTTTATATATACTTGCCAAAGATACAGTTTTTTTGCATCCAAAAGCCAAGGAAAGTTTAGTTGTATAACATCTTTTAGTCTAGGAATTGTACTTTTTATATTTATTTCAAGTTCGAAATCAATTTTATATCCGACATTTATGTTCGAATGTCTAGCACCATAGAATCTATAGGCAGTATGTGTAAAGTTTTCACTTAAGATTGTAACTATAAGGTCTTCATCACGTACTTTTGTTACATTTAATACATAGCCTTGCATTTAGAATAGTGTTTGCTCTTTTATTTCATTTAGTTTTAAAATCTCTACAATTTTTTCATTATTTTGATTAAAGAAATATAGGCAATTATCTTTACAGCTTTTAATATTCTGAAAAATCTCATCATTATCCATATTTAAGCAGTCAAATTTTGAAGATTTCCCATAATTAAAAATCGCATTAATGAATTTAAATTCTATTTCACTTATATATTCACAATCTGAAGTTAAGATAAATCTATTTGATTTCCCATATTCAACTATTTGATTTTGTTTGTTTAGAAAAATTGGTTGCATAAATCGAATATTTTTTAGTTTTTGATTATCTATGTCTTCTATATTGAAAGTTTCTTTTATGTACAAAAGATGATTTAGATAAATATATGGTATTCGGAGTTTGTAGAAATATTTTCCTTTGTGTAGAAAAGATGTTTCAAAAATTGAATGAATAATTAAATTCTCAAAATTCATATGGTCAATAACCAGATTGGTAGTTCTTGGATAAATATCATATATAAATTGTTTGTTTGTGGATATTAATATTTGATTGTCTTCAATATCATGGAGTGCTTCTAGACTTAAATGTGGTTCGTCTAAAAAATATATATCTTTATTGTTTTTAAGTAATACATCTAGGAATTCATAAGCAATCAAATCAACGCAATAACCTGTAAGAATACGATTGCTTAGTTGGAAACGTAAAAGCTTTGTTATGGCCCGAGAGATATCATCAACAAGTATGAAAGCTATCTCTTGGTCTAGTGCTTTTGTATCTGTATCAAAATCTAAAATTATTGCAAATGCACCTCGTTTTATAGCTTCTTTTATTTCATCAATATCTGATGAAATAAACAAATCACCATCACTGACTTTCTTAATATTAGTATGGGATTGTGTGATAAATGAAATCGCAGGATTATTTAATAACTTTCCCCCAGTAATATCTACAAGTGATGATATTTTCAATGTTTGTTTGCCTTAACTAACTTTAGTTCCAGATTTTTTAGGTGCCTCAGGTCTTAACAAATGAAGACCATTTTCATCTTTAGCTGCTAATAACATTCCTTCACTTTCCATTCCCATAAGTTTTGCTGGTTTTAGATTGGCAACAACACAAGCTTGAGTTCCAATTAGCGATTCAGCAGAATAATACTCTTTTATTCCAGCTAAAATTTGTCTATTTCTTCCTTCACCTAAGTCTACTTGTAATCTAAGCAATTTACTTGATTTTGGTACTTCCTCAGCTTCAACAATAGTCCCTATTTTAAGTGTTGTTTCAAAGAATTTGTCGATAGTTACTAGATTTGCTTCATCTTCAAGAGCTTCTATTTTTATTTTTTCTTCATTTTTGCAAATTTGTTTTGGAGCAGAACTTTCTGTTACTGTTGAAGTTGACTCAGCAATAGCAATTAGTTCTTCCTCAATTCTTGGGAATAAAGCATCTATTTTTGTAATAGTTGTTTCACTAAATAGCTCTTTTTCTTTAATCAATTTGTTGTAACTTTCAGTGTTAACTATCATCCCTAAAGATGATTCTATTTCCGATACTTTGTGCGGCATTACAGATTTTAAAAGAACAGAAACTTTTGCCATAATGTTTACAATAAGAGCTACGAGCGCCATAGCTTCATCAGTTTTTCCATCTTTCATTAAATTCCAAGGCTCATAATCACCAATAGCTTTGTTTCCGATCGTTAAAACTTTCCAAATCTCTTCTAAGAATCTATTAATTTGCAGATTGTAAAAAAATTCTTCACTACCATCTAAAAGCGTATTAATTTCATCAAGCTCTTTTTTGTGGAATTTTTCTACATCTTTACTTGTAATTTTGTAGTCAAAATATTTTCCACTCATTCCAATGATTCTATTTAGAAGATTTCCAAGATCATTTCCAAGATCAGAATTTATTCTATCCATTAAAGCTCTTTGCGAAAAATCTCCATCTTGACCAAATGGAACTTCTCTAAGCATAAAATATCTAAATGCATCAAGTCCATAGGCATCAGCTATCTCTTTTGGATCAACAACATTTCCTTTGCTTTTTGACATTTTTTCGCCATCTCTTGTCCACCAGCCATGCGCAGCAATGTGTTTTGGCATAGGTAAATCAAGCGACATCAAAAATGCTGGCCAAAAAATAGCATGGAATCTTAAAATATCTTTTCCTACTAGCTGAATATTGGCAGGCCAAAATTCCATGTTCTTGTCATCATTTCCATATCCAAGTGCAGTTATATAGTTTAATAAAGCATCAAGCCACACATACATTACATGTTTGTCATCATTCATTGAAGATGGGAGCTTAACACCCCAGTCAAATGAAGTTCTACTTATTGAAAGATCATTTAATCCACTGCTTACAAAGTTTACGATCTCTTTTGCTTTAGCTTTTGGAAGTATAAAAGATGGATTTTCTTCGTATAATTTAAGAAGTTTATCCTCATATTTTGATAATGCAAAAAAGTAACTCTCTTCTTTTACAATAGTAGTTGTTTTACCACAATCAGGGCAACCAGCATTATCAAGAAGTTGAGCATCTGTGTAAAAAGTTTCACAACTTACACAATAATTTCCTTCATAATTTCCTTTGTAAATATCACCTTTATCAAACATTTTCTGAAATGCTTTTTGTACACCAGTTTTATGTTCCTCATCAGTAGTTCTTATGAATTTGTCGTAAGTGATATCAAAATCATCCCATAGTTGTCTAAATTTTCCACTAACTTCATCTGCATATTCTTTTGGAGTTTTACCACGAGCAGCAGCACTAGTCTCTATTTTTTGACCATGCTCATCAGTTCCAGTTAAAAAGAAAGTTTTATTTCCAGTAAGTCTCGCATGTCTTGCTAATGTATCAGCAATTATTGTTGTGTAAGCATGACCTATGTGAGCTACATCGTTAACATAATATATTGGAGTAGTTATGTAAATAGTATTGTCTTTTTGTGACATTTGAATTCCCTTATTCTTTGATATTTTGAGAGAATATCAAAAAGTTGGTTTATAAGTAATAAAACACAAATAAGATGTGAAAAAGTATATAATTATATTCAAATATATTAATTTACTTTTTGTAAGTAATGAAATTAAAAATAGGAAAATAAATGTTAAGCGATATAGTGTCATCGATTGTAAATGCAGTAAGTAGTTTTGGATACTTTGGTATATTTGTAATGATGTTTCTTGAAAGTACTGTTGTTCCGATCCCATCTGAAATTGTTATGATTCCGGCTGGCTACTTGGCTGCAAATGGTGAAATGAATATTTATATAGTTCTATTGATGGGAATCTTTGGAAGCTTGGCTGGAGCTGTATTTAATTATTATTTAGCATTAAAATACGGAAGACCATTTTTAAGCAAATATGGAAAATATATTTTTTTTAACGAGCAAACTCAAAAGAAAATAGATGATTTCTTTCTAAAACATGGTCATATTTCAACATTTAGCGGGAGATTAATTCCTGGTGTTAGGCATTTGATATCAATTCCAGCTGGTCTTGCTAAGATGAATTTTTTCAAATTTACATTTTATACAACACTAGGTGCTGGAATATGGGTTACCATATTAACACTGTTGGGATATTTTATAGGACAAAATCAAGAACTAATCCACAAATATTTAGCGTTAACTTTAAACTCGGTTTTGATTTTGTTGGCTTTATATATAGCTTTCCAAATCTACAAAAAATTCAAAAAGAATTAGCTTATACGGTTAGTTCAGCTAATTTCTTTTCATACATCTCACTTAATTCATCATATTTTATTTGAGCTGTTTCAAAAGTAGAAAACTTTGTATCAATATTTTTTTGACAATTTGCAATATTTTTTGTGAGTTCTACAACTTTATTGTTGTCATTTTTATTTGAAGCTTCTATGATTTCAAGCTTTGATTTATTGATTATTCCTTCAAGTCTTTCTATCTCATTTTCAAGCTTATCAAGTTCTTTTTTAAGTGGAGTTAATTCTTTGCTTTTTTCCGCAATCACTTCACTTCTAAGTTTTTTGTTTTCCGTTTTAATGCTTTTTTGTTTTTTTGGTTTCGTATCAAATTCTTCATCTTCCCAACCAATCTTTTCAAGAAATTCATCATATGTACCATTAAAATAAGATGCCCCATCGCTTGAGAAAACAATCAGTCTATCACAAACTGCACGAAGTAGTTCCTCGGAGTGAGTAACAATTATACTTGAACCTTCAAAGTTTTTTATAGCAGTTGTAAGAGCTTCAATTGAATCCATATCAAGGTGATTTGTTGGTTCATCTAGAAATAATAGATTTACTTCTTGCGCAATTATTTTACCAAGCATAACACGGCTCTTTTCCCCACCAGAAAGTAATGAAATTTTCTTTTTGGCATTGTCTCCACTAAACATCATTAGACCACATATATTTCTTACAGTAGCTTCACCAAGCTTTGAATTGACACTATAAATTTCATCTATAATAGTACTTTTTGGATTTAGGTGTGAAATATTTGTTTGGCCAAAATGTCCAAATGTTGTAGAGCTGTGATATTCGATATCGCCATGAAAAAGTTTTAATTCACCAGCTATTACATTTAATAGTGTAGATTTACCTTTACCATTCTTACCAATTATTCCAAGAGTTTGACCTTTTTCAAGAGCAAAAGAGATGTCTTTAAACAATATATTAGAAGGGGTATATCCAAAGCTAACATTTTTTACATCCAGTAAGATTTTAGCAGGAGTTGGTTTATACTTAAAATCAAAAGATAATGTATTGTCATAACCAATATCTTCCAAAATATCCATTTTTTCCAATTGTTTAACTTTAGATTGTGCTAAGGCTGCAGTTGATGCTCTTGCTTTATTACGTGAAATAAAGTCTTCTAATTCTTTTATTTTTTTATCTTGAGCAATTTTTTGTTTTTCATGGTGTTCCTCATTGGAACTTAGTTGCTCGTAAAACTTATGAGTATCACCTTTGATAAAAAATAATTCTCTTCTGATTATTCCCATCGTGTGAGTTGTAACTGCATCCATAAAATCTCTATCATGAGTAATAAGAATAACTTCACCTTCAAAAGCTTTCAAAAAGCCTTTTAGCCATCTTAATGATAAGATATCAAGGTAATTTGTGGGCTCATCTAGAAGCAACATATTTGGTTCAGTTAAAAGTAATTTTGCTAAATTTATTCTAATTTGGTATCCACCAGAAAAAGACAATGGATCTTTTTCTAAATCTTCATGTGTAAAACCAAGCCCAAAAAGAATTCTCTCAACTTTATATATACTAAACTTATCATCTTCACCCAGTGCTAAAGCCGTTTCATCTACTAGTGTTTTCTCTGTAAATACTAAATACTGTTTCAATGTGCCAATTCTATAACCTTTAGGAATAATTATTTCTCCATTGTCTTGTTGTTCTTCACCTAATATAAGTTTAAATAGTGTTGATTTTCCACTTCCATTTCGTCCAACTAATCCTATTTTATTGCCAAAATTCATTCTTAAACTAAGTCCGCTAAACAGGTCTTGTGAAGCGTAACTTTTAGATATATTTGAAAGTTCTATCATATTTCTCTTTTTTATTTATTTTATTTTTTCTATTCTTGTTGATTTGAAAGTGCGAACTATAGCATATCAATCTTTTTATTTTGTTCCTAAAATTCTCATTGAAACGAGCTTGTCTAATAATGTTCCACTTTCATGGTCAAAATCAGGTAAATCTATCCCTGGATTTAACGAAGTTACAAATGACCCACCAATTACAAATCTTCCTTTATTTAGAGTTTTTACACTCCATATAGAATGAAAAATAACAATTTGGTCATCATGTGTACCGACATACATCATGATATGACCTTTCATATAGAATAATGTAGCAAATGGCAATGCATTGTCTTTAATGATTTTAATTTTCTCATCCCTTGTTTTTGATTCTAAAGATATAACTTCATCTTTCTTATCATTAGCCTGATCAAATGAATTTCTAGGTAAAAATAATCCAAACGGAGTATAGAAGTCTCTAATCATCATTGAGCAATCACGATTTTGTAAAAATCCACCCCATCCATAGTTTTGTCCATAGAGTTTTGATGCTATATTTGTAAAATTGATTTTGTTCGGTATTTGCGGAATTACTTGGAATGCAGATTCGCTACTTGTGTTTGAATCTATAGTGGATTTGATATTTGTTAAAATACCAACGGCATGTTCATTTGTTTTAAATAAGTAAGTATTATTTTGATTATCTTGCCAGAAAACAGCTCCAATAAATGCTTTTGAGATGAAATTATTGCCTTCTAAAATAGTAATATCATCATTTTTAGGTGTCACTAATTTCATTGATCTTGTTTTATTTATATCTTCATTTGAAACAAATGCTAAATCAGAACTATTGATCCAGCCTGCTACATAAGGTGATTTGATATAAGCAAAAGCTCTATCTTTTGAATAATGTAAAACTTTTATTGGGGTATTAATATGTATCATTGAGTTTTGTAGATAGTCAAATGGATACCCACCGCCATCTTTTTTAAAATCAGTAAAAAATGGTTTGCTTGTTGGAAGTAATCTGCAATCTGTATTTCGAATTGTTATTGCATTTTTACTCATTGATGGGAAAGCTATAATATGTGTATTTTCAACAAGTTTATCTTTAAAGCTTTGAGATATCTCTTGCTTGTTATCACCAAAATGATTCTTACCTGAAATGTATTTTGCTCCAAATGCAAATGTATAATTGCTTATATTGCTATCCGCATCCCATGGATTGTAATACTTTTGAACAAATTCATCATGATATTTTTGAAAAGAACTATTTTGATCAACTGAATAGCTTTCAAAATTTTGAGGAATTGTTGAAATATCTTTTATTTTTGGCAAATTTATACCAAAAGACAATACGACACAGCTAATTAAAATTAATATTTTAAACATATAAACTCACTTCTTTTTTATTTTTTAGTTTCATTTTTTTATATTTCATTTCACAATCCAATAAAGTTTGATATTTTAATTTAAAAACTTCAAAACTGTTCCCAAAATATCATCATCATCTCTGCTTGGTGATTTGATAACTTGTTTCTTGTCATCATTGTAAATTATCGATATATTCATTTCGTAATTACTAATGGTTTTGATATTTTTTTCCAAACTTTTTAATTTGATAAAAATTAAATCAATAAATTGTTTTGTTGGAATATCGAGTTTTCCAAATCTATCCTCCATTTCTTCTAGGATCAGATAAACCTCTGCCTTATCTTTTGCTTTACTTAGTCGTCTATATAGTTCTAAACGAATTCTGTCTTCCCTTATAAAATCACTACTTATAAAAGCGCTAACCGTAAGCTTGATATCAACATTTATTTTTTCTTCAGTAGTTTCACCACTAAGAATTGCAATAGCATCCTCAAGCATTTTTATATATAACGCATAACCAATATTTTCTATGTGTCCACTTTGTGCTTCACCAATAATATTTCCGCCACCACGAATAGCCAAATCTTGATGAGCTAATGCTGTGCCACTTCCAAGATATGAATTGCTTTCAAGCGCAACTAATCTTTTTATGGCATCTTCAGTTAGTTTATTTTTATCCTGAACCATAAAATAACAATATCCCTCTTTGTTACTTCGCCCTACCCGTCCTCTTAATTGATGTAAATCCGCAATTCCAAATCTATTTGCCCCATCAATTATCATAGTATTTGCATTTGGAAGATGTAAACCAGATTCCACAATACTAGTTGCAAGTAAAATATCAAATTTTCCTTCGCTGAACTCTTCAATAATTCTTATAGACTCTTTTTGGTCAATTTGAGAATGCATAATTTCAATTTTCATATTTGGCAAAATGCTTAGGATTTCACTTTTTTTATCTTTAATTGTCGCTATATTATTGTAGATATAAAAAATCTGGCCACCTCTTCTTTTTTCTCGCAAAATAACTTCTTTGATTATTTTTTCATCATATTCTTTAACAAAACTTCTTACCCCAACTCTTTCACTTGGAGGAGTTGTTAAACTACTCATTCCTTTTATTTTAGAAAGTGCTAAGTTTAAAGTTCTAGGAATCGGTGTCGCGCTCATTGAAAATATATGAGCATCACTTCTAAGTTCTTTTAGTTTTTCTTTTTGTTTAACACCAAATTTATGTTCTTCATCAATAACAATAAGTGCTAAACTTTTACATTTTACATTTAGAAGCGAATGTGTACCTATAACAAAATCAATTTCACCATCCTCAAGACCTTTTTTAATAATATTTTGCTCTTTAGGTGTCGTTCTTCCGTCAAGCTTAGCTATCTTAAATCCATATTTATCGAGTCGTTTTTTTAACCCCTCGTAATGTTGTGAAGCCAATAAGGTTGTGGGGCAAACAAGTAAGGCTTGATATCCACTTAGTATCGTTGCAAAAATACCATTTAGTGCGACCTCTGTTTTTCCAAACCCAACATCACCACTTAATAATCTATCCATTACAAGACCACTTGAAATATCAGCAAAAAACTCTTCTATACTCTTTTGTTGATCTTTCGTATAAATGAATCCAGATTCATTTTGCATAATTGCTAATTCTTCCTTTGAAGTATCAATTTTAATGCCCTCAATAAGTTCTCTTTTAGCTGCCATTTCTATTATTTCACTCGCAATAGCAAATAATTTTTCTTTTACTTTGCTTTTTATTTTCGCAAAACTACCTTTTCCGAGTTTATCAAGAAGTGCTGTATTTCCACTATCGGCAACATACCTATCGATCAAGTCAAGATTCTGCACTGGAACTAGTAGTTTATCACCACCCAAATACATAATTACCACAAAATCCATTTTAGCACCCATTACTGTAACAGGCTCAATCCCAATAAATTGACCAACACCATGAGATTCATGTACTACGTAATCACCATTTTTAAGTTCATCAACAATGATTCTAGGTTTTTTCTTTTTTCTTTTTTTAATCTCTGTATTTAAAGAAAGAATTAATTCATCATCACTTAGTAGATTGATTATTTCATCTTTATATTTTACTTCATAATTAGGAAATCTAGTATCTCTTAATAGCGGGAGTTCGTGAGACCTTACTCTAGCTTCAGTGCTACTTATAATTGTTATTTTCTTTTCTTTATGAAATTCTAAAAATTCTTTTTTATTTAAAGGCTCAATTGATTTGTAAATATTTTGAGTTAAAATAGGTTTTAAACTTAAAATTGCATCTTTTTGTATTCGTTTCTCTTCAAAAATAAATACTTCATCTACTTCTTCTAGAGCTTTTCTGGTAATCATTGTTTGCAGTTTTGTTGTGTAGAATTCGCCAAGCTCATCAAGATACCAAAAACCTAGTGAGTGAATATCTTTTACAAACGCATCACTTGTTGAATTTTTAGCTCTCTCTTCAAGCTCTTCAAATTTATCAGGACTTAAACTTAAAAATGCCGGTGAAATTGATATCCCATCTAGCTCATCTTTTTGTGATTTTTGATTTTCAACATCAAAAATTCTTATGCTTTCTATCTCTGTGTCAAAAAATGAGACTCTAAAAGCGTTTTCTGTTTCAAGGGGAAATATATCTAAAATATCACCTCTAAAAGAAACTTCACCCTCGCACGTAACAATATCAACAAATATATATCCCCAGTTGTAAAGCTTGTCTTTTAGTGAATTAATATCAACAGTATCACCAAAATTTAAAAAGAACTGCTCAAAACAATTTTCTTTGGGTAATGGAAAAGTGATTGTACGAACAGGTGAAATAAGTAATTTATTTGTTTTTTTATAAAGATAATATTGCTCTAATATTTTAGTTATCGTTTTAAGTTCATCACTAAAAGACAAGAGATCATCTCCATAATTTGCTCTAAAATCTGGCAGCAAAAATGGCTCATATCCTAAAAATGACGCACAATCTTTAGCCACATTAGCTTCTTTTTCATCTGATACTATTAGTAGTTGTAGTTTGTTCGTTTTTAAATTGTAAAAAATATCTTGCATGATTATTATTTTTTTATTTTCCTATTGTTGTGGCTGTAAATATTGATTGTTTTAAAATGTTTATTCTATTTATTTATTATGCCTAAAGTTTACTTTTTCTTTGGAATGATGTTTTCTAGTTATTATTGTTCATTTTAAATTCATTTTATTTAGTTAAAATCGCGAAAATTATTTAGAAGGTAATATATTGAAAAAGTTTTTATTTACAGACACGCAGAAATTTATTTTTGCTTTTAGTTTATTTTTTGTAGTTTTTGCAAACTACGCATTTCTTTCAAAATTAGTTAGTTTAGCAAGCGCAGAAGGTAATAATATTGTTATTTTCACAGTACCTTTAGTGCTATTTGCTATTTTTGTTTTAATATTTAATATTCTATTGCTTATAACTTATAAATATAGCTTTAAAATTTTATTATCATTTTTTACACTAGCTGCAGGGCTGAGTTCATATTTTATGAATACTTTTGGAACAATTATCGACAAAGATATGATAGTAAATGCTGTAAGAACTGATTCAGCAGAAGTTTTTGCGCTTATAACACCAAAGCTTATAGCTTATTTTGTATTTCTAGTCGTACTTCCTATATTTGTGATAATAAGAACAAAAATTGAATACAAAAGTTACCCAAAAGAGATACTAAATAAATTAATTTTTATATGCATTGGTTTGGCATTTATTGGCGCTTCTTATATGACTTTAAGCAAGAATTATAGTTCATTTTTTAGAAACCATAATGAACTAAGATTTTATACAAATCCAACATATCCACTTTATTCAATTACAAAATTTGTATATTTACAAACTACTACAAGTAAAAAATTAATTCCTATCGGTCTTGATGCTAAACTAACTCCTGATTCTAAAAAAAGACTTTTTGTGCTTGTGGTAGGTGAAACTGCAAGAGCTGATAATTTTTCTTTAAATGGTTATAGCGTAAAAACAAATCCGCTTATGGAAGAACTACAAAATAAGAATGAAATTGTAAATTTAACTAATTTTACTTCTTGTGGAACTGCAACAGCTACTTCGGTTCCATGTTTATTTTCTAAATTTAGTAAAAGTGAGTATGATGATGATAAACAGTATTATGAAAATCTTGTTGATGTAGTGAATCGTGTAGGCGTTAAGGTTATATGGATTGATAATAATTCTGGTGGTTCTCAAGGTGTAGCAAATAGAATCAAAGATGCAAAATACTTTGGTGGAGGCAAAACATTCGATCAAGAATTGCTAAAAGAATTAGAAAAAAGTTTAGAAAATAGCTATCAAGATACTTTGGTAGTTTTACATCAAGAAGGTAGTCATGGACCAACTTATTATCAAAGATACCCAAATGAGTTTAAAAAATTTACGCCAACTTGTGATACTCAGGATCTTGAAAAATGCACACAGCAACAAATCGTAAATACATATAATAATACAATTGCATATACGGATTTCTTTTTAAATGAAACTATTAAAATGATGAAAAAATACGATGAAAAATACAAAACAACAATGATGTATTTTTCTGATCATGGTGAATCTTTGGGTGAAAATGGAATTTATCTACATGGACTTCCATATATGCTTGCACCAGATACACAAAAACATGTTCCAGCAATATTATGGTTTGGTAAAGATTTTAACAAAGAAAAAATTATTCTAAATTCTAAGAAAACGTCTAATCTATCACATGATAATGTTTTCCATACTACTTTAGGATTTTTCGGAATAACTACAAAAGAATATAACAAAAGCTTAGATTTATTTCAGTAAATATACATAATTCATATTAAGTTCATTTTTTTTCTTTACAATACAAAAAATAAAGGAAAAAAATGAATAAAACAATCTTATCAATACTCGTTCTAGCTTCTTTTTCTTATGGAGTCGAACCTTCAGTTGCACTAAAAAGCTACATGTTAGAGCTTCAAAATCAAGCTAAAATCTTAAATCCTAATTTCTTAAATTTTGATGCCAAGATTGGGAAAGATATATTCTTTCAAAAACAGATTGTTGATGGAAAAGAAATCTCTTGTACAACATGCCATACAAAAAACCTTGGATCTCAAGGATTAAATTCAAAAACAAATAAAATAATTGATCCACTATCACCAAGTGTTAATAGGCTACGCCTTACAGACGTAAAAGAGATGAAAAAATGGCTTAAAAGAAATTTTAATGATGTCTATAAGCGAGAAGGTACGGCCCAAGAAAAGGGAAATGTGCTTGCATTTATATTAAAAAATTAAAAAAGGATATTTATGAAAAATCTAATAATTGCATTATTATTGTTATGCGTTAATTTAAATTCTGATGAAATTAAAATGCCAAAAACAACAAATTTAACATTTCAAAAAGAATGTAAAAGTTGTCATATGGCATTTCAGCCAACTTTATTAAATTCTAATTCGTGGATAAAAGTGATGGATAATTTAAAAGAACATTTTGGAACAGATGCATCTTTAGACCAACAAGAAACAAAAATCATTAAAGATTATCTTGTGAATAATTCTAAAAATAATATAAAAAATGTAACAAATGAAATATACATAACTAAATTACCTTGGTTTACTAGACAGCACAGACGAATATCTGAAAAAACTATTGCGCATCCAAGCATCAAAACATTATCAAATTGTGTTGCATGTCACAAAAATGCAGAAAAAGGAAACTACGATGAAGACGAAATAAAAATTCCTGGCAAAAGTTGGTCTAATAGATAATGAAAATTTTAATTTTTTCTTACACAACTAGAATATTACACTTTTTGTTTGCAACATTTATTTTAAGTTCATATTTACTAAGTGATATTCCATCACTTTTATGGCTGCATTCAACCTTAGGAATTGCGGCATTATTTATTGTATTACTGAGAGTTATTTGGTTTTTATTCGGAGAAGAAGGTGCCAAAATATCTTCTTTTGATCTTAAATACAAATCTTTAAAGTATTACATTCTTGAATATTTTTGTTTTAAAAACTCAAAAATAAGAAATCCAGCTGCTTCTTATTCTGCAATCTTAATGTGGACATTGACTTTTTTAGTTGGTATCACCGGAATAGTTTTTATTGGTGCCAAATATGGAAGTGGTTTGCTTAGTTTTTTATATTTTAGAGACATAGATCCTCATTTTATAAAAGAAATGCATGAATTATTTGGAAATTTACTAATATTGACTGCTGGATTGCATGTTATAGGTGTTATTGCTGACAATTATTTAAAAAAAAGTGGCATAGTAAAAACAATGCTTGATGGAACACTAAAAGTTAAAGCAGAAAATATTTTACCTTTTTCTAATTCAAAGTTAACAGCAATTTTTAGCACTAGTTTAATTCTATTATTTATTTTGTATTTGGTTTCATATAGAGATAATATATTTTTTAATACACAAGTTTCACATAATGACTATAAATCTTTAGCACCAGTTATGTATGCAGAATGCAAGGAATGTCATGTTTTTTATCCACCAAATTTAACATCACTTCAAACACAAATGAATATTTTGAATAATTTAGAAAATCATTTTGGAACTGATGCTTCCCTTGACAATAAAACATTGGCCTTGATAATACAAGAAACAAAGCTATTTGGAAAGATTAAATCACAATATAAATTTGAAGATCTTGAAAACAATGAAAGTATTACTAAAACTGAACAATGGAAACATTTCCATGAAGAATTTGATGACAATTGGTATGTAGAACATAAAATAAAAAGAACTAATTGTAAAGCTTGTCATATAGGCTTTGAGGATGGCTCAATTAATCCATTTGAGATAAAATAAATTGATTTAAATAAATTTTCTGTTATTCTAAGACTAGTAAATAAAAGGTATGGTAAACTTATCGAATACAAATTAGGAGACAAGATGACAATAACAAAAAGCGTAACATTTATTGCGAAAGATGGCTGTGAAGATAAAATGAAAGAACTTTTAACAGCTATGGTTGCTCCAAGTAAAGCAGAAACTGGATGTTTATTTTATGAAATATTTCAGTATGAAAATAATTTAAATAAATTTATGGCTGTTGAAACTTGGGAAAATGAAGAAGCTCTTGATGGTCACAAAGCTAGTGATCATTATCGAATATACAAAACAAGTTATGAGCCTTTTTGTGATAACAAATATACTGATGAGTTGGTAGTTCTTGGATGAAAAATCTTTGGAATAGTGATTTAGCATCTAATTTTACAAGTGATATAGAGCAAAGAGTTTATACTTCAAATCTTTTGGGGCAAAGCGATAGACTTGTATTACATGGAGGCGGGAATACTTCTGTTAAATCAACAGTTGATGGCGATGAGATACTTTTTGTAAAAGGAAGTGGATGGGATTTGGTGAACATTAAAGCAGAAGGCTTTGCTCCAGTAAATCTTAATGTTTTAAAAAATATGGCTAAATTAGAGTTTTTAAGTGATAGCGAAATGGTTCGATTACAAAAAGATGCAATGATAAATAAAACTGCTCCAAATCCATCTGTAGAAGCTATTTTACATGCAATTATTCCATATAAATTTGTTGATCATACTCATGCTGATGCTGTCGTAACGATTTCAAATAGCAAAAATGGTAAATACTTAATTAAAAAACTTTTTCCAAACTTTTTGATTATTCCATACATTATGCCAGGATTTATTCTGGCATCTAAAATTTATGAATTAACTAAAGATTTTGACTGGGAAAAATGTGAAGGTATAATTCTTCATAATCATGGGATTTTCACCTTTGATAATGATGCCAAAACATCATATGATAAAATGATTAAATATGTCAATCAAGCGGAAGAATTTTTAGACAAAGAAGCTTCTTTATCAATGCTAAACATTAACAACAATCAAAAAGAATTTGATGTTGATATTTTGATTAAATTAATTAGTATAGAAAAAGAATTCGATATTGCTTATACAATTAATAATTCAGAATTGGCTCTTTCTTATTCATCACTAAAGGTAGAGAAATTAACCAGGGGTGTATTGACACCTGAGCATATAATTAGAACTAAAAGATCACCTCTTTATTTGATAGCAAACGACGATTTGGATGATATGAAAATAGCTCTAAAGAAATATATTAAAGAATATGTAGAATACTTCGATGCATATTCAACAAGTGAAACAATGCTAAACCCTGCTCCAAATTATATTGTAGTAAAAGATTTTGGTGTTATTAGTGTTGGTAAAACACAAAAAGAAGCTTTGATTGTTAATGATGTCGTGTCTCATACAATTGAGGCTGTTTTAAGAGCAGATATGCTTGGTGGATATGAAAGTATTTCCTTGAAAGATAGTTTCGATATGGAATATTGGGAATTAGAACAAGCTAAATTAAAAAAATAATGATGATGTTTGGATTTCTTATGGTGCTAGTCTGTTGATAGTCCATTCACCATTTGTTTCAAGTCTATATTCAAATCTATCATGCAATCTATCTTTACCACCTTGCCAAAATTCAACAACAATAGGTTTGATTTGATATCCACCCCAAAATGATGGAAATGGAATTTCTCCATTAACAAACTTAGTTCTTATCTCGTTAAATTTAGCTTCCAAGAGACTTCTTGAGCTTATTATTTCACTTTGATGTGAAACCCAAGCTCCAATTTGACTTCCCTTTGGACGACTTAGAAAGTATTTTAGAGAATCCATTTTGCTTATTTGCTCAATAGTTCCTTCAATCTTTACTTGTCTTTCAAGTCCAAGCCAAGCAAAATGCATTGCACATTTTGGATTTTGTTCAATTTGATGAGCCTTCTTGCTCTTATAGTTTGAAAAAAATACAAAACCATTTTCATCATACATTTTCAATAAAACCGTTCTGATTGATGGCATCATATCTTGACCAACTGTTGCTAGGGAAAAAGCATTTGGCTCTAATATATCAGCCTGAATAGCTTGATTAAACCATATTTCAAATTGTTTGAATGGATTTTGCTCCAAATCTTTTCTGTGTAAACCTTTTGTTGTATATTCTTGTCTCATATTTACTAAAGTTGTCATCAAATTTCCTTTTTTAAATATTTAATTACTTGCTATTTTTCTAATTGAAGTAGCAGTTAAGAATGGATAATTCTTTCCAGTAATTGAAACTCTAAATTTTTTTTGCTGCAAATACTTTTTACAAAAATACACATCTTTATAAAGAAGTGTATGCTCGCTAAAGTTATAATTTGGTGCTTTGGCTCCATATATCATCTCGCCATCTATCCATCTGCAATTTGGAAAGCCAATAATCATAGCTCCATCTTTTTCTAGATATCTTTGAACTATTGATTCAAATAGAGGCTTAAATTCCAATCCGCTACTTTGTAGCGTACCAATAGTAATTATTAAATCAAACTTGCCAAGTTCAAGTTCATCAAGATGATTTATATCATGCGAATAAAAAGTAAAATTTGACTCATTAAATCTTGATCGTGCAATTTGAATTGCAGATTGACAGAAGTCAATACCTACAAATTCCTTATCATTTATATTTGCGCACAATGATTTAATAATTTCAAATTCATCTCCACTATTTATTCCGAGATTTAAAATTCTTGCTTTCTTATTAATATTAACATTTTTAAGTGCTCTTATGTAATGCTCCAAGAAAGCTGGCTCTTCATTCTTATTTATTGAAGAAAAATCAGAATCAATACCATATTTTTCACTTTTTTCTTCAATATAATTTTTATGAAATGAGATATCTTGATCTAGCTTAGTGAATTTTAATAATACCGTATGGCTAGATTTTATTATAGGGGTAGACATTTTACAATATAATATTTCAGCCAAATCTGTCCAACTTTTGTAGCCCCTATAGATATATTCTTGATTATCAATAATGATAGACTGACCAGCGTAAGAATGACTTGAAAGATCAGGATTAAATACCTCAAATGATATTTCAGATTTAGTTTTTAGATCAGTAATTATAAATAGATCCTGTTTTAAAATTTCTAGAATTTCAAACATTTTGGTATTAGAAAAATTGTAATCTATGAGCATTTAGAGAATATTTCATCAAGATAATCGTTATTGTTTTCTTTAAAGTTGGATATGCTTTTTATTAGACCATCTCTGGTTTCTATTAAATCATCAATTTCAAAAAAATCAAGATAATTCGGATTGATATCTGTTTGTGTAGAATTATTATTATGATTAATAAGCTCTAAAATTTCTTTGATAAGTAATTGTTTGTCTTCCATTTATATATTTCCTTTATTTATCAAGCTCTACAAATTTTTTTAGTATTTCATCAACATAAAGTTTTAACTTTGGATCACCAAAGTCATCTTGTAAACTCTTGCAACGACCACAAGAAGATGTTGCATCTGTTAATTTTGATATTTCATTAAGATTTTTCGCACCCTGCTCTTGAATAGCATAAATAATTTCACCCAAACTTACCTTATTACACTCACAAACAATGTGCTCATAATCAAAGCTGGCCATTTAAATCCCTTTATTTTTTTTAATAATTTCATATGCTTCATTAATTTCTTGAAGCTTGTACGTAGCTTTATCAATAGTAGTCTGGTCAGCGCCTTGACCAGTTATGACATCAGGATGATATTTTTTCACAAGAACTCTATATTGTTTTTTTAATTCTTCATTGCTTATATTTGAGTCTACTTCAAGTATTGAATACGCTTTATTTAAGTCCATAGATGTTTGATTTTGTTTTTGCTTTAGATGTTCTTCAAAATGTTTAATAAGAGAATCTAGATCATTTTTTTTAATCTCAATAGCATTTGAAATGTCTTCAATAATCATGTATTCAGTTTCTGAGAATTCGCCATCTACAAATGCTAGATTAAGGAGATACTGAAGAACAAGGAGTCTTTTTTTGTAATCATTTTTTGTTAATTTAAAATACTTCTTTGCGATTTCGATAGTGTTTGAAAATGTCTCTTTTTCGCTGGCATAAATATCTTTTAGCTGAACTCTTATTACTTTATCATTTTCAAATACAAGAGAAATATCCGTAAAAATATTACTTAAAAGTTCAGCCTCAAGCTCACAAACATTTCCATCAGCCTTTGCAACTTTAGCCATAAGCGCAATTAAAAGTCCAGCTTCATGGTCTCTAAGCTCACCTTGGAGCTTTTGTTTTACATTAATTTTTATATGTTTAAAATCTTGGCTATTATAATCTTTATTTAGTAATATGAAAATGATAACTACTATGACAAAAATTGCTATTTCCATTTATTTTCCTTAATGCTTTTTTCTAAAATTGGTTGGATTTTATCTTACTTTTGATAAAATCCAACCCTTAAAATTTTAGTCGAAAAAGGTTATATATATGTTTGGTTTAGGAATTACAGAGATTTTTGTTATTTTAATTGTAGCTGTTATAGCTTTAGGTCCTGAAAAATTACCTACTGTTGCTGTTGATGTAGCTAGGTTTTTAAAAAAATTAAAAGGTGGGATTGAAGACGCAAAATCTGCTTTAGATAGCGAATTAAATATAGCTGGACTTAAGAATGAAGCTGAAAATTTAAAAGGTCAAATGAATTTTGATAGATTAGCAAATTTAAATCTTGATATTACGGATAAAGATGAACTAAAGCCTGAAATAAAACCAGAGACTACAAAATTAGAAGATAAAAAAGAAGAGGTGAAAGCGTAATGTTTCAAGATTTAAAGCCACATTTAGCAGACTTACAAAAAAGACTAATAATCATAGCATTAACTCTACTAGTAATGTTTTTTGTTTGTTTTTCATTTTATGAGCCAATTCTAAACTGGATACTCGCTCCAGTTGAAGCAGCATTACCTACTGGTTCACACATGATAGCTGTTGAGCTTGGAGAAACATTTTTTACTGCATTAATGGTTTCATTTTTTGCTGCATTTTTTGCATCATTGCCTGTAATATTTTGGCAACTTTGGTTATTTCTAGCCCCAGGACTATATTCGAATGAGAAAAGAATATTGGTTCCTTTTGTTGTTGGAGCATCTGTAATGTTTTCTGCAGGTGCTTTATTTTCTTATTATATTGTTGTTCCTTTAGGATTTGCATTTTTGATTGATTTTGGTTCAACTGTTGTTTCTGTTACACCTAGCATCGGGGCATATGTTTCGTTTTTTATCAAAATTGTGTTTGGTTTTGGAATTGCATTTGAACTTCCTGTTATCACATTTTTCTTTGCAGTAGTTGGTCTTGTAAATGATCAAATGATGAAAGATTTTTTTAGATATGCGGTTGTTTTAATTTTTATCATAGCAGCACTTCTAACGCCACCAGATGTAGTTAGTCAAATGCTAATGGCTATGCCCCTTTTAGTTCTTTATGTAATCTCAATCTATATTGCGAAAATATTTAATCCAGCAGATAAAGTTGAAGAACATGCAGAAGAAGATGAAGAATAGTCTTCAAGATCATCTTAAAACATCAAGCTATGACTATTTTTTACCTAAAGAACTCATAGCTACCCATCCTCTTTTAAATCCAAGTGATGCGAAACTTCTAGTTTATTACAGGGAAACAAAAAAGATCATCCATACAACATTTCACAATATTCTAGATTTTATTCCATCTGATGTTAATATCTTTTTGAATGATACAAAAGTTATCAAGGCTCGTATTTTTGGTGAAAAAATTAGTGGAGGCAAAGTTGAATTGCTTTTAAATAAACCGTATATCAATAATACTTTTATGGTTTTTATTAAAGGAAAGGTTCGAAACGGCACTATTCTTTGTTTTGAAAATAGACTTTCATGTGAGGTTTTGGATATAAATGAAGACGGAAGTCGTATTGTTCATTTTTGGGAAACGGATGATGAAAATAAAATTAAATTAGATTTTACAAAACTGATTGATATTTTAAATAATATAGGTCACATCCCTCTTCCTCACTATCTAAATAGGGATGATGAAAAAGCTGATGAAACTGACTACCAAACATTATTCGCCAAGAATTATGGTGCAGTAGCTGCACCAACAGCTTCATTGCATTTCACTGAAAAAACATTTAATGAATTGGCAGAAAAGTTCAACCTATATTATCTTACTTTGCACGTTGGGGCTGGAACGTTCAAACCAGTTGATGTTGATGATATATTGGCTCATCCAATGCATAGTGAATATTTCAATATTCCAGAATCTTCAAAAGAAGCAATATTAAGTAATGATAAGATTCTTGCGGTTGGTACTACAGTAACTCGTACAATTGAATTTTTTAATAAAACAAAACAGCAAAATGGTGAAGCTAATATTTTTTTAAATCCTATAAATCAACCACAAAGAGTTGATTATTTGCTGACTAATTTCCATCTTCCAAAGTCAACATTAATAATGTTAGTAGCTTCTTTTGTTGGACTTGAAGAAACATTACTAATTTATGATGAAGCGATCAAAAATAACTATCGTTTCTTTTCTTATGGCGATGGAATGCTTATTCTTTAATAGTAGCGCACCTTTTCAGCAAATTTAGTATTTTCTTTTGTTAAAATAATATATCAAACAAAAATATATACTGATTTATACAAAATCATAATTTTATAAATAATATCAAGGAGAGTACAATTTGTTAAGATTTGCACCAAGCCCAACAGGTGATATGCATATAGGAAACTTAAGAGTTGCAATCCTAAATCATATTATCGCTAAACAAAAAAAAGAAGATTTAATCATCCGAATTGAAGATACGGATAAAGAAAGAAATATTGAAGGAAAAGATAAAGAGATACTTGAAATATTAGGACTTTTTGCTATAGATTACAAACAAGTTTTTTTACAAAGCAATAATATCAAATATCATCAGCAAATAGCTATGCAGCTATTAATTGATAAAAAAGCTTTTAATTGTTTTTGTAGCGATGAAGCATTGGAAAATGATAGAGAAAAATTAAAAAGTGAAGGTAAACCTTATAGATATAGCGGCTTTTGTGAGAACTTGAGTGATGAACTTACATTTGGACTTGATGCTCCTTTTACGGTTCGACTAAAAAAACCTACACATGATATTAGTTTCAAAGATATTGTTAAGGGTGATTTTACATATAAACCTTTTGATGTGGATAGTTTTGTAATATTAAGAACAGACAAAACACCAACTTACAATTTTGCATGTGCAGTTGATGATATGCTAACTGATATTAGCACTGTAATTAGAGGTGAAGATCATCTTTCTAACACACCAAAACAAATTCATATACGAGAGCAAATTGGATACAACAAAGAAATTGAATATATTCATTTACCTGTAATTTTAAATCAAGAAACTGGTAAAAAAATGAGCAAAAGAGATGATGCTTCAAGCGTTAAATGGCTAATTAGTGAGGGATATTTACCAGCAGCTATAGCTAACTATTTAATACTTTTGGGTTACAATCCGCCTTGTGAAATTTTTACTGTTGAGGAAGCTATAGAATGGTTTGATATTAGTAAGATTTCAAAAAGTTCTGCTAGATTTGACCTTGAAAAGCTAAAATTCATAAACAGAGAACATATAAAAATGCTTGATGATATGAGATTGTCAAAAATACTTGGTTTTGCAGATATTGAAATAGGAAAACTTGCTAAAGTTTTTATGGAAGAATCAAACACTATAAATGATTTAAAATCAAAAATAGCATTAATATTTGCTCCAAAAGTAAACTGTGAAGGTTTTGAATCCGAGCTAAATCAAGTAATGCAATGTTTATCTGACGCTCCTTTTATGGATGATTTTGAAACTTTAAAAAAATATGTCGGAGAAAAAACATCACTTAAAGGTAAAAATCTTTTTATGCCACTTAGATTTGCCATAACAGGTGCTCAGCATGGACCAAATTTGAGTGAAATTTATCCGTTTATCAAAAACTACTTGGGGGAAATAATCAAATGATCGATTCTTTAATTTTAGCATTAGGCTCTGTTTTTCTAACAATATTATCACTTTACAAATGGGTAATTATTGTTTCTGCCCTTCTCTCTTGGGTTCAACCAGACCCATACAATCCAATTGTTCAGGTTCTGTATAGATTAACAGAGCCTGCTTACTCTTTTGTTCGAAGATTTATACCTACTGTTATTGGTGGAATTGATTTATCACCAATCATTTTAATATTTGGTTTACAGTTTGCCGAAATATTTTTTGGTTCATTACTTTCTAGATAGATGATTATGAAAAAAATATCTCAAATATTGTTTGCTTTGCTATTGTTTATTCAAATAGTTGAAGCAACAGAAAAACAAATTGAAAACAAAATCCAAACGCAAAAAATAACAAAGCAGTGGATAAGTGAAAAACCAAAAGGTCATATACGAGATTTTTATCTTTGGAGATATTTGGATCAAAATTCAACCAATGATGATGTTATTTGGGCTTTAAGCGAGGCCAATAATGCTAATCATAAAATATTTTTTAAATATACAAAAAAAAACAATGATGATGCATCAAACTATGCGCTTGAATGCTTAAATTTGCCTACAAATAAACTTCTTGAAAAAGATGGTGGATGTATAAATATTGGACTCAGTGTTCTTGAGGCTACGGATCTAAAAGGTGAAAAACTATCTAAAGTTATTGAAAAAATCAAGCAAGATTATCTTAAAAAAACAGAAAAATTAGAAATAATAAATTCCGCGAATCCATTCCAAAGTCTTCTAAATAGTTCTTCAAATGAAATATTTTTTGGCACTTTTAATGAAGTTGGTAAGAATTTTAGAGTTCAATATTTTAATGCGGAACTTCCTCCGCAAATGATTTCGAAACTTCAAGAAGATAAATCAAAGTTTAAACAATTTTTGAAAACGTTAGTAACCACACCACAGATTACCACTATTCAACAATCATTATTTGATGTAAATACTACAAAGCTTGATTTTGATGATACATTTTATCTTGCTATGAATGCAATCAAACATGATAGAAATGATGTTGCACTTAAATATTTAGGCGTTGCATACAAAAAAGCATCTTGGAGATTTGATCAAGATAATGTATTATTTTGGCAACATAAACTAACAAATGATAAAAAATATTTAACATCATTAAGTGAGAGCTGGGATATTAATATTTACTCAGTATTAGCAAAGAATGAACTGAATATTGAAGTTAAAAATGCTGTTTTTGATTTTAAAATTCCTGAACAAAAAGTTTCTCTAGACCAAAATCAAACAGATTTAAATACTACAGCTAAATTTGACACAAGTGATCCTTTTTTATGGAAATCAGTTTTAGAAGATGTTAAAGATCTAAATGAAGCAAAAATGACTAAATATCGTTCTATATTTAACACAAAAGAAACTTTAGGGCATCTAACAGTTTTGGAAGAAAAATATAATAAGTATAAAATTGGATATTTTCCAAACCCTTACGAAGAACATATTAAAGACTATACACCTCACAGACAAGCACTAATTAATGCATTAGCCAGACAAGAAAGTAGATTTGTTCAATCAGCTTTATCAACATCTTATGCAATGGGTGTAATGCAAATAATGCCATTCTTGAGCGAAGTTTTAGCAAAAGAATTACATGAACCATACGACATATTAATGCAGTTTGATGCAAAAACAAATATTAGATATGCTAATCAGCATCTAAATTATCTTGAACAAAAACTTCCTAATGTATTGTTTGTTGCATACGCTTACAATGGTGGAATAGGATTTACAAATAGAATGCTACAAAGTGGATTATTTAAACAAGGTCCATATGAACCTTATTTGAGTATGGAGCTTGTTCCATATGATGAGTCAAAGAAATATGGTAAAAAAGTACTTCTAAATTATTTAATGTATTACAATAGACAAAATAGTGAAAAACTTAACTTGTCTACTCTCCTTGAAAAGATAAAATCACCTTACCTAGATTAATATTTTCATATTTCAAATTAAGAGAATTTTTGTTTTTCTCTTTTTTGAAAGAAACTATATAATATTTTGCATATGGATTTTTGATTGGTATATGCTCCCATAAATAATTTGTTGTTGATAATTCCTCAACTTTATCTATCTCTTTGTCATTTAATGTCAAAACATATTTTTTATTATTTAAAAACATATCTTTTGGCTCTTTATTGTCTTCTGTTATGTATATACCAACCAAAAAGTTATGAAATTCATTATTGTATTTCACACTATCAGTTGAATTTAAATACGTTGCATTAATTATTGCTTTTGTTTCTAGTGAGTTTATTATGTCACCAACCATGCTATATTCCAGTCCTTTTTCATAAAGCTTGTCGCCATCAAAAACACTAAGTGCAGATTTGCTTGCACATCCACTAAATACCAATAAACAAACCAATATGATTGTATTTTTAAACATTATAAACCCCTTGAATTTACCATTATTATATAATAAGTTAGGTAAAATATTTGGGAATTAAATATAAGAACTATCAGACAAAATAAGGACATAGTAAATGGAAAGTATTTTAAAAGCTATTAAAGAAGCTAGTATTGAGATTAAGCAACTAATTGAGACTGGAGACACAGGAAAAAGTACAAATCAAAATAGTACAGGTGACACACAATTAAAATTAGATATCGCTAGTGATGAAATCATAGAGAGTTATTTCAAAAAATTAACTAACGTAAAATCAATCGTAAGTGAAGAACAAGAAAATATTATAGACATCAATGAAAATGGAACTTATTTGATTGCATACGATCCACTTGATGGAAGTAGCTTAGTTGATGTAAATCTTTCTGTTGGTTCAATCTATGGAATTTACAAAAATGATTTTAATGGTCAAAATATTGTAGCCTCTGTATATGTTGTATTTGGTCCTAGAGTTGAGCTTGTATATTGTGATGGAAAAACTGTAAAAATGTACAGATTACAAAATGGTTCATTTAACTATATTCAGGATATTAAACTTCAAGAAAAAGGTAAACTACAAGCACCTGGATCGACTCAACAATGTTGGTATCCTTACCATAAAGCAATGATAGATGGTTTCTTTAATGATGGATACAGATTGAGATATAGTGGAGGAATGGTTCCAGATCTGCATCAAATACTTCTAAAAGGTGGAGGATTATTTTCTTATCCATCAACTAGTGATCTTCCAAAAGGAAAACTAAGACAATTGTTTGAAGTGTTTCCATTTGCACTTACTTATAAGTGTGCTGGTGGTCAAGCAGTAAATGGCTTCAGTGATGTTTTAAACATTCAAACAACTCATATTCATGACACTTCACCATGTTTTTTTGGAAGTAATTATGAAATTAATAAAGTTTTAGAAGTTTATAAAAATAATGGCTAAATCGCATGGCAATCAAGAGCTAGACAGATGGGAAGAAGCTCTTAATGAGCAAATTATTATTATTCAAAATTGTCAAAATGAAAAAAATCTGAATAGTTGTTTTGTTTGTGAAGCTCTTTTGGATTGTCTAGTAAGAAAAGAATACATAAAAGCAGTATATGAAAGTATGAATAAAGGTGCTGGCGGTGGATTTGAATTCTGATCTATTCAGAAACAAAAAATTATGTGTCTGCTAATTAGCTTTGTATTTGCATATCTTTCGTATGTATTTTATATTGACGGGAACTATTTAAATAGTAGTATAAATGGTCTTATTGCAATATTTTTTAGCACTCTTTTGATCAGAAATATTATCAAAACTAAAAAAGAAAAATCTCGTAAAAAACTCTAAGAATTTCTTACTTCAAGATATTCTGTTGGAATTAAATAATCTTTTGATTTTATAAGCTCATCATAGAATCCATGTTCAAATCCTAATCTGTAAAGCTTATCAAGTGCTTCATGTTGCAAATCACTAAGTTCAATTGAATCATCATTGGCATATAGACCAAGATAAGTTTGTAAAGTGTCATAGTCAACCCTTATCAAATCTCTTTCAAGAAGCATCTTGGACAGCAAATGCTTGTTTTCATTTGCAACTTTAACAGCTTGAATAAGTGTGTTTTCATATTTTATAGCATTATGAAGTGGTATGCTTCTTCTTAAGCACATTCCGCCTAGTGGTAAAGGTAGTTCAGTACCGGCTAATTCTTGCCAAATATCCCAAACTTCTATTTCAACTTCAAGATCTTTATTGTATGTAAGAATTGATTCATGTATTAAAACACCAGCATCAACAGTTCCGTCTAAAACCGCTTTTTCTATATCTAAAAAGTTCATATATGTTATTCTTGCTTCGGGATATTTAATTTTAAACAATAGCGCATTTGTAGTGTATTGACCACTCAGTGCAACTTTAAAATTCTTTTTTAACTTTTTATCTTTTAGCTTGACAAGTTTAGGTCCATAACCATTTCCAAAACTAACTGCTGTTTTAAGCAATGCGAAGTCTTTTTTGACAAATGGATAAAGTGCAAAACTTATAGCGCAGATATCATATGTGCCTTTTATCGTTGCTTGATTTAGTGTTTCAATATCAAGAGCAATATTGTCAAATGAAACATCTTTTAGTGAAACCCAGCCAAATTTTATAGCGTAATACATAAAAATATCATCGGCATCTGGACTATGGGCTACAACTATTTTTTTAGTACTCATGATATGTATTTCCTTTTTTATTTCGATTTTATTTTAGCAAATAATTGTTTAACGACACTTCAAGGATTTCAAGACAATGATAATCGGTGATTTATTTTAAGAGATTTTGATTAAAAGATTTTTAGCAAAGGTATTAGAATAAAGCAAAGGAGAATCTCCCTGCTTATTCTAATATTTAGTTTCAGATTAATTAAATTCTGGTTTTGGAGTTTTATTACTAATAACTGGTAAAACAGGATAAGTAACAGTTGGTTTTTTACCTGTTAAGCTATTTAAGAATGTAACAATTTGACTTGCTTCAGAATCAGTAATTTTTATACCAAGTTGAATTGAACCCATTTCTTTAACAGCATCACTAAGTGACCAAACATTTCCATTATGGAAGTAAGGAGCAGTTTCTTGGATATTTCTTAAAGTTGGAGTTTTAACCATTCCTTTATCATTTCCTTTGAAATCACCTTTTGCATAGCTATAGTTTGCATGAACTTGGAAAGGTTGCATAGTACCACCTAAACCTATATCAGTATGACATGATGTACAACCTTTATTAATAAATACTTTTAAGCCATCTTTTTCAGCTCTATTTAGTGCTTTTAAGTTTCCTGCCATAAATGCATCAAATCTTGATGGAGTAATTAAAGTTCTTTCAAATAATCCGATAGTATCTGCAATAAGTTTAAATGTAATTTTCACGTCTTTTCCATATGCTTTTTTGAAATGCGCAACATATTCTGGCATTGAAACTACTCTAGCTAAAACTAATTCTGAAGGAGCTGCCATTTCTGGACCTGCTTGTATTGGACCTTGTGCTTGATCTTCAAGATGAGGAGATCTTCCATCCCAGAATTGCGCTTTGTTTAAAACAGAATTGTAAACCGTTGGTGAATTTAAGTGATGTGGATTTGCAGTCCATTTATGACCAATTGCAGCACCAACACCATCAACACCACCAATTGCTAGATTGTGACAAGTATTACATGAAATAAGATTACTTTTTGAAAGTCTTGGCTCAAAATATAATTTTTTCCCTAACTCGATTTTAGCTTTAGTCATAACATTTGTTTTGTCTTCAACTAATTTCAATAACTCTTTTTTATCAGTTGGAATTGCCTTAAGACCAGCATCTTTTGCAGCTTTCAAAAGACTAGCATCTGCATTTGCAAATGTAGAACCACCAATTAATAATAATCCACTTACGATCAAACTTACTTTTACCATAACGACTCCATTGTATTTAAAAAATTTATATAAATCATTGTTTATACTTATGAAAGTCTAACGGATAATTTCTTAAATAATTCTTAGTAATTAATAATTTTTATTATCTAATTAATTTAATTCTTATTAAAGCTACACATAAGTAATTAAATAGCGAGGTAATTATTAGCTAATGATTTATTTTATATTATGTTTTATTGGATATTATTCGATTTATTTTAAGATTAAAATTACTTAGGTCTCATAGCTCAGTTGGTAGAGCACTACCTCGACAAGGTAGGGGTCACTGGTTCGAGTCCAGTTGGGACCACCATTGTAAAAATATTTTAACTGTAGGATTTATTAGAGTATAATTTCACACAGGTGTCTTATTGGATATCAAAAACACAAACTTTTTCAACGACTTTTTTAGTTTACGTTATTACAATCAATTGATATCTCAAAATAAGAACTATAATATTCAATCAACCCACTATATTTCTACAAATCTATATCCGTAAAAGACAGCAACCAAACAATCACTAGCTAATAAAACTCTAACTACTTCCAAATAATACTTCAATAATAATCTTCTTTAGCTATTCTGATATAGGATATTGCGGTAGTTTTATGATTTAGTTCACACTATTTTAGGAGTTATCAAGACAGGTGTGAACCTGCCTAGATTTTATGTTATTGTTTAGTGTGTATCAAATCATTTTTAATTGCTTCCATATCAAATACTGTTACACGACTACTTAGCTTAATTGGTTTAATCTTACCCTATTTCGCATATAACCATACGGTTGATAATCCTATTCCAAAATATTCTGTTAATTGTTTAGCTCTCATATATTTTACTGCTTTTTCAGATTCCATACTTTCTTCCTTTGGTTGAATTTAGTTCTTAATACTATTAATATAGCATCGCACTAAAAGTATAATGATTAATACTTCTAAAGTATATTTGTAGCTACCAGATACCTTAAAACTAATCTAAAGTTAGATCTCAACTCTTCTTGAAACACCAATAGTTTTTCATGTGGGAATTTATAAAAACTAGCAAAACTTATCTTTAATGATTGAAATAGTATTCATTCTTATGTTATCTTTTTGTATTTATTTTATAATTATAGTTAATCACCTTATTAGTTCAAAAAATCTTTTTTAACGTCATTAAAAAATTTCCAATTAATAGGCAGGATCTTAATTATTTCATTTCGATTAATATATTCTATATTTTTTCCAAGAATCATCATGCTATTACAGTTATGTAGAACTCCAACCATTCCTGGAAGCCTTTTAGCAGATGGGAAAAATGAACTGCCATCGAAAAATCCTGGTATTATTGTTGTTCGACCTTGTTTGTTATAAAGTGTTTCTCCTAATTTAGTTTCTATATAGTTATGATAGATATTTTTATTTCCACCTAGTTTTTGAAGTGCAATTGTCCCAAATATCTCAAAAATAAGTGCGGCAGCTAAGGGATTTCCAGGGAGGTTTAAAATATATGTTTTTCCGATTCTACCAAATAATGTTGGTTTTCCTGGTTTTATCATTATTCCATTAAATAATATTTCCATATCAAATGCATCAAAAGCTTCTTTTGTAAAATCAGCCTCCCCTACACTAATTCCACCACTTGTAATAATACAATCAGCATGTAATGAATTTGTAATCATATCTTTCAAAGACTCCACTGTATCTTTAGCCATCCCTACAAAAGTCACATCAGCGCCCAACTCTTTAGCACGAGCTAATAGTGTTGGGGTGTTTGAGTTATAGATTTGATATTTCTCTATTTTTTCATAGTGAAGCTTAAGTTCTTCGCCACTTGTAAAAACTGAAATTTTAGGCTCCCTGTAAACTTTAATATGTGTTATCCCTTGACTCGCCAACAATGTTATCGTTGCATAGTTTATCTCTTCACCATCACATAAAAGTTTCTCTCCAGCTTCTATATCCTCTCCTATAAATCTCATATGCTGATGTTTTTTAATAATTTGAGGCAAATGTATTGAATCATTATCTAAAATATCAACATCCTCTTGTGCAACAACTGCTTCAACAGAATAAGGAACCCTAGCTCCTGTCATAATTTTAATTGCTTCGCCATCTTTTAAAACTGGCTCTTTATCACTGCCTGCAAAAATAACATCGATAACCTGAGCGTATTTACCGCTATCAGCCAATCTAACACCATATCCATCCATAGCTGAGTTATTGTACGTCGGAAGATTATAAGCTGCAAATATATCCTCTGCCATTATTCTATTTTTTGCATTTTCAATTGGTATTATTTCAAACGAAACTTTTTCAATACTTGAAGTGATTATTTCTAGTGCTTGTTTGATGCAGATTGCCATACAAGACTCCTTTTTTGATTTATAAATTATATTATATTAATTATGATTCTTAAAGTGTTTACAATAAAGAATTAAAAACCGAAATATATTTATTTTATTTTTTGGAGGAGGAGTTATTTAGAAAGTTTTTCTTCGTTCTCGGTTTTTAATCTTTGAAAGTATATTAAATTAAAAAATAAACATCTTTGATCATTGTCAAATCTTTACATTCTTTACTTAATATTTACTCTACAATACATCTTGCGGTATGAAATCCTCGTTCATATTCGCTAGAAATAAAAATATCTTCCTTGATAGTCCAGCCCAACTTTTTATTGATGACTAGACTTTGTGACACTTTTCTAACAGCTTTGCTTTCACAAATAACATTTTTCCCGCTTAAAAAAGCAGCTTGAACATCGTTCATTCTGTTTATTGTTATAATATAGTGCGAGATTATTGCTATACTAAGCACCAAGAAAATTCCACTAAGACCATATTTAAGACTATTCTGCCCCATAAATGGTCTAGTTGTTACAAATAAAGTTACTATTAAAATAAAAGTAGCTATCGCTAAATAACCACCTTCAAGCTCAAGAAATTGCATATTTTTCCTCCCATTTAGCGAATTCATTGCTAAAGTAAATTATACGAACTTTTTTAAATTCTTCTAGCGAATGCAAAATCATGTTTGATTTGAACTCAATTTCAGAAGCTATAGAATTTATAGTATTTTGAAGCTCATCAGATGAACTTGCATGAATCATAGTGAAAAGATTGTACTTCCAATTTTCAAAAATAGGTCTTAAATAACAATGGCTTACAGCACTAAAACTAGCGGCTATTTGACCAATCTCATTACTTTTTGTTTCTTCAATTTCCCAAACAACCATTGCATTTGATGTAAATCCAGCTTTTTTATGATTTAAAATAGAAGCAAATCTTCTCATTACTCCACTATCTTTTAGTTCATTATTAATTTCAAAGAATCTTTCATAAGTCATTCCTAGTTTGTTTTTTGCTTCTAAAAATGGCTCACTAATAAACTTTATATCTTGTTGTACGAGCTCAATTACTCTAAAATGTTCATCAGTTAACTCTAGCTTTTTATCAACTTTTTTGATCACTTCTTCCTTATTTGAAAGTTGTTTGGTTGTATCAAGTTTGACTGAAATCTTAAACATTTTAAGAGTAGGAAGTATTAAAAATTCCTTTGTACCAGTTAGTTTTGCTATAAGTTCAACTGTTTTTTTTAGCCCCAAAATAGAGTTTGGCGGAACAGCTAAAGTAAACCAAATATTAAATTTATGACTTCTTAAATAGTTATGGGAAATTCCAGCATGAGAATTTATTATTTTTACTGCTTCATCAATTTTATTTTCATTCAAACTAAATGCTACCAAAGAGGATTTGTAACCAAGCTTTTTTGTATCAAATATAGCAGATGTTTGTCTTATTATTCCACCATCTTTTTCTTTTTGTAAAATCTCTAAAACATTCTCTTCAGTTGTCTCAAAATTTGAAGCAATTATTTCAAAAGGCTTCGCAACCAATGGAAAATTATGCTGAATTTCAAGTAGTATCTTGTTTTTTATTGCTTCTTCTTTGGTGTATATCATGTTATCTCTTTTATATCAAAATAAGTTTTTATAAACTCTTTTTCTTTTTGATTTTTAAATTTTATCTCATCAATAATAATTTTATTTTTATCTAAAATTATTACTTTATTGGTTGTCAGAATTAAATATTCTTTAGCCCAAAATTTATCAATACTTTCTATTTTGGAAAAAAATTCACTATTTGTTGGCTTCATTTTTTCATTAGTATCTTTAAAAATTATTGTAAGACCCCCGAGACGTTTTTCAATAATATATGGAAAATGCTTGCTGATAGCAATGTAAATTCTCTCCTCTTTTTTCTTTGGTATCGCATCTTGGAAAGTCATTATCCCAAAACCAAAAAATAATAAACTTAATGTTATAAAGATTAGAGTAGATTTTTTCATTTGTTAGCCTTTTTTTGTTCTTCAATTTCCTTGAAATAATTTGTTGCCAGATTATTTAAATGCTCAATTTCTTCCAATTGTTCAAAATAATCAGATGCCAATTTGCTTAAATGCTCCATTCTCTCTTTCCCCTTTGGCAGACTATTTCTCAACTTGTCCATATGCTCCAAAAAATCACCAATCTCATCAGGTATTTTTTTTGCAAGATAACTTTTTATATGTTTAGCAATAGCTGGAGATTTTCCACTTGTAGAAATTGATACAGTAAGACCGCCTTTTTTGATGTATGCTGGAAAGATAAAGTTACAATAATCAACACTATCAACTGAATTACAAAGTTTATTGTAGAGCTTACATTCATCAAAAATATCTTTCTGAAGTAACAAATCATCAACTGCTATAACTATAAGGTCAAACTCTTTTATGTCATCTTTTTCATATTTTCTCACACAAAAAGAAAGATTATTGTGTGCTATATATTCTTGTGCTTCGCTACAAATAAAAGGTGAAATAATTGTAATATCAGTTGTGAAATCAAGTATTTTCTCGAGTTTTTCTGTAGCTATGTATCCGCCACCAACTATTAAAACTTTGATTTTGTCCATTTTAAGATAGAGAGGAAAATATTTCATTGAAAATCCTTTGTTGTTTCAAACCAATTTAATTTGGCTCTAAAATTTACAACTTCACCAATTATAAACATCACAGGAGAACTAAGATGAGCTGATAGCTCAACAATATTTTCTAAAGTTCCCACAACCACTTCTTGCTCGTTTGTAGTCCCTTTGCTTATAACTGCAATTGGTGTAGTAGGATCTTTACCTACTTTTTGTAGTTTTAAGCAAATTGATTTTAGCTTGTGAAATCCCATCAAAAATACTAATGTATCTTCATCTTTCATACATTCCCAATTTATTTGTGATTTTGATTTATCATGTGATTCATGTCCGGTTATTACTTTAAAAGAAGTTGCAACATTTCTATGAGTTACGGGAATTCCAGCATAAGCAGGAGCTGCAATTGACGAGCTAATTCCTGGGATAATTTCAAACTTTACGCCTCTTTCAAAAAGATATAAGCCTTCCTCGCCACCTCTACCAAATACAAATGGATCTCCTCCTTTTAGTCTTACAACAGTTTCATATTCAAGAGATAATTGATACAAAATTTCATTAATTTCTTCTTGTGGTACAAGATGATGTCCATCTTCTTTACCAACATTTACAAACTCACAACCATCTTTACAGAGATTTAATATCTCTGCATTTACTAATCTGTCATAAACTAAAGCATCAGCTTTTTGAACTAATTTGTAAGCTTTAATTGTCATAAGTTCAATATCGCCTGGTCCTGCTCCTGTCAAATATACTTTTCCCATTATTTTGTCTCCCTATAAATAAATATCCCAGATGGTTTTTTCACATCAAAAATCTCTTTAGATAAAACCCAATCATTTGTGTTGATAACCGATATTTTATTTGTATCATTGACTGATACAAAAAGGTGTGGTTTTTCCTCACTCCATCTTAAATGCAACACTTTCCCGTCAAAACTAAATTCTTTAAAAACCTCTAATGTATTAGTGTCAATAATTTGTATAATTGGAAATTTTTCACCACTAAAAGTAACGGCTAAATATTTTTTATCAGGACTAAGTGCCGTAAATACTGGAAGTCCTATAGTTATTATGTTTTTGATAAAGTTAAATTTATCGTCATAAACCAAAACTTTATTATCACCAACTGCTGGAATAAAAACTTGCTTTCCGCCAAGACTCCAAAAGCCAAAATGAGGTACTTTTAAAACTGGTTGATTGTTTTTGGTTAAGATTTTTATTTGTGAGAAAGTCATTTTTTCTAAGTTTATTACTCCAAAATAAGGGCTTTTGAAAAATCCAACAATATAGTTTTGATTGTCAATCATCGCATCAAATGGCATAATCCCGACATTGTCAAACTCTTTAAGAGTTGTAAAGAATGGTTTTTCTTTTGAATTTCTTTGCAAAATTGTGAGTTTATCACTATCCATTTGTGCAAAAATAAGATAGTTTTTGTAAGTTTTAATCCCTACATTTCTTGAATTTGTAATTATTTTTTGGATTGGTTTTAGGTCTTTTGAAAGTATATCAACACTTTTATCATCATAGTTTGCAACAGCCACAAAATCCTCTTCAACAACAAATCCAATCGCGCTTTTACTTGTTTTGTATTCATTTAAGATTTTATTTGTTTGTGGATTAAATCTCAACACATAGCCATCTCTTGTGATAACATAACCATCTTTATCATAAAATTTTACAACCCCGTGATTCATATCTTTCATATTTATAATATGCTCTGTTACTTTGCTTTCCTCAATAATTGCCAAAGATGAGCTTTCTCGCTCAACTACAAAAAACTTCTCAGTTCCAAAAAGGCTTACTAGAAAGCCAAAAAATAAAATCCATTTTTTCATAAAATCTCCTTTTGTGAGTTTGTTCTAATTGTCTAAGAACTCGAGATAACAACTTGGGTCTTCTGCCCACAAATCATCATAAATAGCATTCGCTCTACTTCTACTTCCACCATTGCAAATACCAAGATACTCACAACTTTCACAATTTCCACTAATTTTTCGTGGAAATTCTCTAAGATTATTGAGAATTGGATTTTTTTTGTTATTCCAAATTTTTGTAAAGCTATCTTCTAAAATATTCCCAATATATTTAGGGAAAAATGGATCAGGTTTCACATTTCCAAAGCTGTCAATATTTAAAAGTTTTCGTCCAGCACTATTTCCACCCCAACTGATAAGTTTACTTTTGACAATCTCAGTGAGTTTTGGATATTTTTTTTCAATCTCTTTTAAAAATAATATGGCATCAACTTCCATATTTCCAGTAACTATTTCAATATCTTCATTTGATTTTTCATATTCAAAAGCTTTGTGTATAATGTACTTAACTGCTGTTATTCGCTCCTCTTTTGATATATCCATCGCAAGATTCTCCAAGCCTCTGCCGCTATAAACAAGATGTGAAATATATACTTTTGCAAAATTTTCTTTTTCGGATAATTCAAAAATAAAAGGGAGTGATTTTAAAGTTTGTTTGGTCAAAGTAAATCTAATACCAACTTTTCCACCAACTTTTTGGATAAGTCGCATCGCTTCGATTGATTTCTTAAACGAGCCCTTTAGTCCTCGAAACATATCGTGAGTTTCTTCATCTCCATCGATACTTACTCCTATATAATCAAAGGTTTCTACAATCTTTTGAGCATTTGAATTGTTTATATACAGTCCATTTGATGATAAATAAGTGATGATACCTTTACTTTTGGCATATGCTGCGATTTCAAAAATGTCTTTTCGCACCAACGGTTCACCACCTGAAAAGATGATAAATTTAATTTTATTTTGAACAAATTCATCTATTGTTTTTTTGATAATTTCGGTACTTAAAACATCAACGCTGTCAAGACTGGCTTTAGAATAACAATGCAAACAAGATAGATTGCAACGATTTGTAAAGTTCCAAATAACGATTGAGCCGTCAAGAACTCGTGATGGTTTAGCATCTATTGACGTTTTTAATAAGTTTGATAATCTAAACATTTCAATCCTTTTTGTTTGATTTAAAAGATAATATGTAAGTACTTATCGCTTCGTATTCATCTGATGTGAGTTCAAAAGCAGGCATGACTGTTCTTTTGTAGCCTAAATTTTTATAAGAATTTTCTGGTTTATTTATGTGAGCTATTATTTCACCATTAGTCCGATGATTTGCTATCTCTTTAAACGATGGTCCAAATGCAAGTGAAGTTTGATGATGACAACCCCAGCAGTATTTTTCAAAAACTATCTTACCATCAGTACAAAAAGCAGATGAAAATAAAATAAAACAAGCAAATAAAATTTTCACAACAACCCCTTAGTTTCCAAAAGTTTATCAACATATAAATTTTTTGCAATTGACAGTTGTCAAATGGGAAAAGTAATTTTTTAGCGATAATAGATATAAAAAGTGGAGTTTAAATATGGATGATTTCCTAAAATATATAAAAGCGGTCGGCACTGGTCCTAGGCATAATCGAGATTTGAGTAAAGATGAGGCATTTGATGCGATGAGTCAGATTTTGAATGGTAAAGTTTCACATGAAGTAATTGGAGCATTTTTACTTGGCTGGAGAGTTAAAAGTGAAACTGGTGAAGAATTTATGGGGGCAGTTGAAGCATTTGATGATTTTACAAAAAAATGTGAAATTCCAAACTCTATTGAGCTAGGTTATCCATACGATGGAAAAAATGACAATCCATATTTATTTACACTTGTAGCTTCATATTTGGAAAAATTTGAGATAAATTTAGTCCTTTGCGGTGATGATTTAAACCACGCGAAAGGCGGAATTACGGTCAAAGAAGTTTGCGAAAGTGTACAACTCGGAGAAAATATTTTTTGTTTTAATAGAGGCGAAGTTTTTCCAGCATTATCTAGACTAAATAGTATCAGGGAAAATCTACAAATACGAACTTCACTAAATAGCATCGAAAAATTAACAGGTTTTGCATCTAGCGAAGTAGGAATTCTGGGAGCCTTTCATAAACCTTTTGTCGATAAATATATCCAAATCTATCGCAATCGTTATAGAAAATTTGCAGTTATCAAAGGAAATGAGGGGAGCCTTGAAATCTTTGGAAAGTGTAAGCTGTGGATTTGTGATGGTGAAAAAATAGAAGAGATTACTATTGACCCAGAAGAATTTGGGGTAAGTTATAAAAAATCTTGGGAGAAAATCACACTTGAAGAATCCCTAGAGATGCTAGCAAATCCAAGTGAAGAACTTTTAAAACTAGCAAAACTCAATGCTGCTGTGATGCTTTATATTTATAGTGATAGTTTTGAAAGTATAAAGGAGGCATTTGAAGCGATTATGCTTTAATTATTTTTTTAGTTAGATGCCCGTCTTCTATATTTAGAACACTGTCAAAAAAGGGCAAAAGTCTATCATCGTGAGTTACAACTATCATGGCAACTTTCTGTTCTTTTGCAATTTTGCGAAGAAGTTCCATCACCGAAATAGCCCTTTCTTTATCAAGTGCAGCCGTTGGTTCATCGGCTAAAATAATTTGTGGATTATTCGCCAAAGACCTTGCTATGGCAACTCTTTGACTTTGTCCACCAGAAAGACTCCCTATCATATATTTATTTTTATCCTCTATTCCAAGATAATTTAAAAGTTCATTTGCTTTTTTTGTATATTCAAATTTAGATACACCATTAAGTTGAGGCAATAGGGTAATATTTTCTTCAACATTTAAAAAAGGGATGAGATTATGAGTTTGAAAAATAAAGCCGAGCTTTTCTCTTCTTAATTTTCTTGTATCTTTTAAAATCCATTTATTTTCATAAATTATCTTTCCACTGAGTGACATTTTGCCACTTGTTGGTTCTAAAATACACCCAAGCATTGTCAGGAGTGTAGTTTTTCCACTCCCACTTGGACCTACAAGCATAGAAATTTCACCTTTTTGAAGCTCAAAACTTATCCCTTTGATTACTTGTAAAATATTTTCTTTTGTTTTAAATTCTTTAAAAAGATTTTCAACTTTGATTGCTGGTGCTTCCATTTTATTCCCCTATCGCTTGTGCTGGATTTGCATTTACTGCTTTATAGATTCCAAACAACGAACCAACAACACTAACTAGAATTACTACCAAAAATAATAAAAATGAATCACTCCACAAAAGAACAACATTTTTTGGAAATTTTCCACTAATAACATTTGCAAAAATATTTCCAGCTATAAATGCAAAGAAACCTAAAAGAAGTGACTGTTGCACAATCATTTTAACGATTTCAAAATTTGGCATTCCTATTAATTTTAATATTGCTATCTCTTTTATTTTCCCAATCGTCATTGTATAGATAATTAAAGAGATGATCACAGATGAAACTATTATCAAAATAACTGTAAACATCCCTATTTGTTTTGATGATTTTTCTATTACATTTTTTGTTAAAATAACAGTTTGTTCATCATTTGTAAAACTATTTTTATGTTTCCATCTTTTAATATTTTTTGAAATCATATCAATGTCATAATTTGGTAAAATTGTTGCCACTATAGTATTAACAATTGGGGCATTTAAAGTTCCTACTCCCCTTAATCTATCATTTCTAGTAGTGTTATTTGAAGATAAAAATTGCAACTCTTGAGCGTCACTTAAGCTTAAAAAAACCAAAGGCTCACCGCTATTGGAAACAGATCCTTTCGTGATACCTACAACTGTATAAAGATTTCGCCCAAGTGCGATCTCTGTTCCAAGTTTTATTCCTAACTTTTTATCTACTATCATTTCATAATTTGGTTTGAGTATCCCTCTTCCTTGTACTATATTTTGAGGGCAACCAAGTTTTCCTATCTCGTAACCTACCGCTGTAACCCTTTCAATCTTCCCATTTGTATCTATTTGTAAAGTTTGAAAAGTCATACCAGTGGCCTCTTTTACCCCAGCTATTCCTCTTATTTGATACTTTATGTCTTCAAAAAGTTTTGAGCTTTCGGCAAACGGACCGATTGTATCTTCTTGTACTATCCATAAATCAGCATTGACATTATTGATTAAAGATTTTGCATCAACAATCATCCCTCTATAAACACCAAGCATTATAAGCACAATCCCCAAAAGCATACCAACACCAATAGAAGTGACAATAAATTTACCCAAAGAATGTGAAATGTCTTTTGTAGCTAAATTTATCATAGCCTTACATTAGCTCCGCTGTAAAGTGGATTTTTATTTTCATCTGGAATTATTACCTTGTCATTTTCTTTTATATCCCCATCAATCATGACAAAATCAAAATTAGCTGACCTTCTCAAAATTTTTATAGTGGTAAAAAGCGCAACCCCATTTTTGTAAACCCAAATACCATTTTGATTGTTGTATTTAACAATATTTTTACTTTCACACAATAAAACATTTTGAAATGTTTTTGTTACAATTCTTACTTCTGCTTGTTCGTTTAAAAAAAACTGTTTTGGAATATTTTGAAATCCTACTCCAATTTCTCTCTCGTTTGTAACAATATCACCTACAAAATCTATTTTCTTCACAAAGCCTTTGATGGTTTCATTTTCTTTTGAACGAAGTTTGATTTGGACTGATTGATCTATTTTTATATCGCCACTTATAGCTTCATCAACATATGCTTTTACCCAAACATCTTTTGGATTTACAATTTTAAACAATATTTTTCCAGCTATTGCTGTGTCTCCAAATTCTATATCTTTTTGAACTAAAATACCATCATTTGGAGCTTTTAAAACAAGATTTTTAAACTTCTCTTTTGCCCCTTTAAGTGTAGCATCTAATCTTTTTAGTTCACTATCATATGCAATTTTGTCATTTTCTAAAGCCTTTAAGGATGATTTTGCAACCACTTCTGCTAGTATAATATTTTCATAATCAAGTTCTGAAACTACAGCTTCTTTATGAAGCTTTGTGTATCTTTTGAGTTGTGCTTCGGCAAGCTTATATTTTGCCTTAGCCTCCTCAATTTTATTGAGTGTGACGGCTTGATTTGAAACGGCTTTGGCTATGCTGTATTCATCTTCAGCTATCTTTTCTTTCAAGTCAATTCCATCGATGATTGCTAAAATCTGACCCCTTTTTACAACCTGACCTTCTTTCACCAACAGGTTTATCACTTTCCCTGTAATATTAGAACTTATTTGATAAATAATTTCACTATCTACAATGCCTGTTGCAAATATATCTTGCTCGAAATCACCTTTTATTATTAAGTTTGTTTCGTAAGTAGTTTTCGGGATATAAATAAATTGATAAAAAGCACTTGCTAAAAGTAAGCTACCAATGATTATAAAGATTATTTTTTTCATATTTTTACCTTTTTGTTGAATAAGCTAAGAACTATTATAAATTTTTTACCTATTAAAATTCAGTATACACTAAAGACATAATATTGTTAATTGACTTGTATCATTTTTCAATAATCATAAATCTTGTACGATGTAACAATCTATTTTGCATGGAGTTTATATGAAATATATTTTAGTAATTTGTCTTTTGATAATAAATATGTTTTCTTCTAATTTTGACAATGCTTGTAAAAGTTGTCATCTGAATATTTATACAGAATATTACGGTTCATTGCATTCCATGTCAGCTCCAAAAGATGATGCCATTCATAAAGCAGTTTGGGATAATCATCCAAATAAAGCTAAAAATAACTACACTTGTAAAGAATGTCACACTCCAAATGAAGCAGAAAAAAGTATCTCTTGTGTTGATTGTCATAAGATTTCTAGTATCAAAGAAGACAAAATTCATAATCATAATATAAGAACGGTAAAAGAAAAATATTTTTATTCAGCCGATACAACACAAAAAGGTAAAATAAAAGAGTTTAAAAAAGATGATAGTTTTATGGGACTTTTTAGTAAAAATAGTGGTTCCCCTTATCATACGATAGATTATTCAAATCAAGATTTCTATAATGGCAAAGTCTGTATGGGATGTCATTCACACAATCAAAATAAACAAAATATTGACCTTTGTCGAGTTTATTTTGATGGCATCACTTTGCAAAGTAATTGCATAACGTGCCATATGCCTCAAATAAATGGAAGTTCTACTTCGATAAGAATCACTAAAACTCATGCTTTTCATGGTTTTGCTGGAGTTAACAATGCCCCTCAAATGCTAAGCAAATATTTGGATATAAAGATTTTACAAACAAAAAATGGATTTGTAGTTTCATTGCATAATGGTTCGCCGCATCCATTTTTGCTTCAACCCTTAAGAGTTAGTATGTTAAATATCAAAATAAATAGCAAAAAATTGCCCTCAATTATTTTTGCAAGAGTTTTAGGAGATGAGAAAAATAAGCCTGTTATGCCTTGGTATGCTACAAAAATTTTGAGCAATACGATACTAAAAGCAGATGAGCATAAAAGTTTTAGCTTTGATGAAAAGCTAAAGAGCGGTGATGAAATAGAAGTAGTGTTTGGTTTTTTTGCGGTTAATCCAAAAGTAAAAGATAAACTTGAACTCCAAAATAACAAAACGGCGAATAAGTTTACAGTTTTTAAAACTGAGATATTGAAAGTAAGATGAAAAAAATAGCTTTATTTCTTCTCTTGATTGATATCTGTTTAGGCGTAACTTTTGAATCATACTTGAGAAGTATTGCAAAAAGCACAGGAACTAAATCAATCCCAAAAGAGTTTAATAAGATTAAAAAAATCGTTGATAGTAAAATAAATCCAATTACAAATGAAAAAATAGCACTCGGCAAAGAACTATTTTATGACAAAAATATCTCAAAAAATAGAGATATTAGTTGTGCTAGTTGTCACGACATTTATAATGGAGGAGACGATGACAAATCAACTGCTACAGGGACAGATAAGCTAAAAAATCCAAGTCATCTCAATACTCCCACAGTTTTAAATAGCGCGTTTTCAAAATTTTTCTTTTGGGATGGAAGAGTTTCAACACTAGCAGAACAAGCAAAAGGTCCTATTCAAGCACATTTTGAGATGGCATCAATACCAGAACTTGTTGTTTCAAGGCTTAAAGTCAATCCAAAATATATAGAACTTTTCCATAAAGCCTTTGGCAATAATCAAATCACTTTTGACAATGTAGCAAATGCGATAGAAATATACGAAAAAACACTTATAAAAAGAGCAAAGTTTGATGATTTTCTTAATGGTGACGATAGTGCTATCTCGAAAAATGCAAAACTTGGCTTTGAACTTTTTATCAATATAGGGTGCAAGGGATGTCACAATGGTTATGCCTTTGGCGGAGAAAATATAAAAAGATTCCCACTCCGTGATAATAATGGCTTATTTGTCCCTATTTTTAGATATTCAAAACACAAAGCCAGAACTCTTGAATCGATAAAATTTAATTTTAGCCCTATTTATAAGCCATTTCCATTTGAAAATATTGGTGGATTTATGGGTAAAGATGCCGCAAGAGAGTTTCGAGTACCAATCTTGCGAAATATTACAAAAACCGCACCATATTTTCATAATGGCTCAATAAAGACTCTTGATGAAACTATAAAAATTATGGGAAAATATCAAGTTGGGATTGATTTAACAGATGAACAAATATCACAAATCAAGGCATTTTTGGAAAGCATTTAACAGTACTTTTGATAGAAATCATATTAATTAAAAATCAATTTTGATAATCTACAAAAAATATTAGGAGAAAATATGTCAGTAAAAATGATTATAAGTTTGTCGATGTGTGCTTTGTGTCTAGAAGGAAGTGTTAGGGATGGCAAAACTGTTTATGAGGCAAACTGCGCAAATTGTCATAGTATAAATATGAGTAGCGGCATGGGAAAAGATTTTAATTTGGTCTCGTATGCTAGAAAACAAGAGGATATTAAAGCTTATGTACAAAGTCCGGGAAGTGAATTTAGACGATTTGGATACACTTCAAATGCGATGCCAAAGCTTAATATTACAGAAGAAGACATTGTTAATGTTTCAGAGTTTATTGACTCTTTGCAATCATTTAAATCTTGGATGAGAAAATAGCAAAATTTCAAACAATAGCCATAGATATAAATTATACTGTTAATGAAATTTTGTATTAGTATGTTATTTGAACTTTTGTCCCTTCGTAAACTTTCAAAAATTCATCGCCAAGTCCTAATTCTTTTGCTAATTCTGGACGAACTATTAGAGAATACCATTTTGAAGTTATTACATCGCCTTTTTTGAGAACTACTTCATAGTTTATAATTTTTGACTTCCCGATTCCAATATTATTTTGAAATAAAAATCCTTTTGCTTGAGGAGGTAAGACTTCAACTCCAGAATCATTTTTGTAAGTAGTTGTAAAAGTAGCAACTTTATCTTCAAGCGGGGATATTTTGAAGTTTTTCCAAATAATTTTACCTTTTCTTTCAACAATAGTTTGTACATATTTGAGTCTCATAGGTTGCAAAATAAGAGGGTGTCCCATTTTATTCTTTATTATTAAATCAAATCCTTTTTTTGTTTTGATAAGTTGTAGATCTACTGCTTTTTGTACCATTTCATTCGAACGGATACCCAAGAAATCATGAGTTGCATAGTTTGAACGACCTTTTTTATCTACCTTGACTGGACTCCCACTTGTTTTTGGCATATGACAACCAATACAGTCACTAGTAGGTTCTTTCGGTTCATTTTTAGAGTTGCAAATTTCTATACCAAAACTATTATATTTATGAGAATGACACCCCATACAAACTTGCGAATTTTTATAGATTTCATTTGAGTTACTAGCATGCTTATCATTCATATCAGGATCTTTGATATTAGCAAAAAAAGTTGGTTTGCCACCTGTGTAATTATAAAAATTAATATTTTGATGTTTTGCTTCCATAACTTTTGTTATCTGATGACAATAAAAACAACTTACTCCATCAATTTCTTCTTTGATTCTATTGTTAGGTTTTATATCTCCAGTTTTTAAATCTAATAAATTTGGAGCTGCAGGAGAATGGCAAAATGCACAGTCATATTTATTAGGTGTTGTTTTATATTTGATAGCTTCATGAAATAAATCTTTGTGAATTGATGAATTATGGTGCATTGACATCTTGTGTTCTTCATAAATATTATCGTGACATTCTGCACAATTTTTTGATTCAATGTAAGCAGAAAATAAATTAGTAAGCACTAAAAAATAAAATATATAGAATTTCATCAAAAGCCTTTTTTACTTTTTAGTAATTAATTTCTTCCCCGAAAAAGGGGAAGAATATTGAATTAAGCTCCAGGTATAGTTTGTCTGTGCTCAATAGAATAAGTAAAAGTAGGAGTTGTAAGGCCCTCAACATATTTTACAAATTCGCCAGTTTTTGCATTGTAAATTCCAATTCTTCCAGCGTTCCATTCACTAATCATTGTCCATTGACCATGATTAGAAGGTTCAGCATGTAGAAGTCTTGGAATCACTGCTTTTCCATCTTTATCTTTTACTGTTGGAACTTTCCAAGTTTTTAATACTTTTTTAGTTCGTCCATCTATTAGTTGACCTTCAGTTGTCCCAACTTTGATAATTTTTGCAACATCTAAATGTTCTTTATCTACAAGATGTACTTCATTCCAAACTTTTGGGCTTCCTAGAACATTATCTGCCCAAAGGTAAGGTGTATGTTCACTTGTTCCAATAAACAATCCTCCTCCACCAGTTGGAATGCTTCTGACAACATCCCAATTACTATCCCAAACAGAAACTTGTCCAACATTCATATTAACTGTTGCATTAAGTTGTTTATACTCTTTGTTATACCAGCTTGAACCTTGTCCAGGATGAGGTTTGCTTCCAGTTCCAGTATAAACTTTTGATACCAAAGATTTAGTTTTAAAATCTACGATGCCAATTACATCACTTCCTTGTGAAGCAATCATATAATATCTTCCAAGCTCTTTTCCTTCATTCAAGAAGGCATCATGTAGAATATTTCCTATTCCTGGAATATCTCCAACTATTGGGAAATCAGGTTTTGAATAATCTATAATATAGACTCGGCCAGCGTCTTTTAATGCCATAGCAAAATAAGGTCCATATGGTGTATCTGCAATTGAAGCTACTCTACTCTCGCCAATTTTCCCATCCATTCCTTCAACTTTATCGGTTGCATAAATTTTTAGTGGTTCAAGTGTCATAGCATCCAACATGACAGCTCCTCCTGGAGTGTAGTTTCCGGCCAATAAATATTTTCCATCTGGAGAAACACCAAGTCCTCTTGATTCACTTCCAACCCTAACTTCAGCAATTTTTTGTTGTCCTGGAGTGTTTAGGTCAAACATAGTAACAAGTCCATCTCTTGAAATAGAGTATGCATATCTTGGCATTCTTTTATTTGTAACCGTAACATGAACAGCAAATCCAGCTGGATGAGTTGATAATTTAGTACCCTTTGTGCCATCTAAAAATGTAACTTTAGAGGCATCTCTTTCTGTAACAAATACTATATCTGTTGCATTTTCTACATCAACAGCATCTGGATATTTTTTTGCAAAAGCTGCTCGATCGTTTAAAGTTCTCCATTTAGATTTAACATTTGCTAACGTTAAATTTTCAACTTTTTTACCTGCAAATTTTTGTAAATAATCAACCATTTGAGAAGCTTCATGTTTACTTATTGTCCCCTTAAATGGAGGCATAGCAGTTCCTGCACGACCTTCTAATATTGTCTCTGCCAAAAACATTGAAGTTTTATCTTTTAATTTATCAGGTCTAATATCACTACCTACTCCACCTTGATGCATAGGACCATGACAACCTTGACATTCTTGCTCATAAGCTTTTTCAGCATCATATGCAAATAGATTAGTTAATCCGCCAGTTATTACTATAGCTGCTGCTACACTTAAATATTTATTTAGTTTCATATTATTCTCCTTAAATTTATTTTAAAGTGAGAAAGTTCTTAATCATTTAAGAACTTTCGGTACTAGTTATTTCTCATTTTCCAGTCTTTTTTTCTCCTGAGCGTATATCCAAAACATTGGCAAAATAATCACCGTATGTAAAAATATTGTCAGCGTCAAAGGTCCTTGATTGAGCATAGCAAAAAAGCTAGGCACAATATCTGTTAGTGGTTCGATCATACTAATCTCCTTATCTTGTGTGAATTTTTGATTTTCCAATACTTAGTAAATCAGCTACTAAATAAATAAAACCAACAAAAGTAACGATTCCCATTGCGAGTCTCCAAGCCATACCTTGAACAAACCATATTGCATCCTGAGATATAAAGTATCCTTCCCAAGTTGCTCCCATTTGAGCTCTCTCAACCAAAACTTGACCATAACCTGCAATTGTTAATGATATAGTCATACCTAAAACACCCATTGTAATTAACCCTAAAGCCATTTTTGAAGCAAAAGTTGACTTCATTGCTTTAATTCCATTTGTGCCCTGAACACCTATATAAAACATTCCTATTAATATAGTTGCGTAAGCACCAAAGAATGCAAGGTGTCCATGGGCTGATGTAAATTGTGTACCATGTGTGTATATATTTACTTGTGGTAATGTATGAAAGAACCCCCAAATACCAGCTCCTAAAAAGTTACCAAAAGCATTTGTAACAAACCATGCAAATGCGGGTGAATTGTTTTGAACAGCTTCTTTTCCTTCTCCAAGTCTTAATCCAGTTTCTTTTCCCCAGTCATATACAACATGTACAAACATAGCTACAAGAGGAACGGGTTCAAGCGCACTAAATAAAGCTCCTATTTCCCACCAGTATTCAGGTGTTCCAATCCAGAAGTAATGATGGCCCATACCTAAAATTCCAGAACCAAATAACATAGCAACTTCTATCCATAACCACATTTCGACAACTTCTCTTCTTGCACCTATCATTTTGATAAGTCCCCAAGCAGCAAGTGCACCAACAAAAACTTCCCATGTAGCCTCAACCCAAAGGTGAATTACCCACCACCACCAAAACTGATCAACTGAAATATTATCAGTGAAACCCATACCAGCTAAATACAGTCCAGCAAGTGCCATAAGGTCAGCCATAATAACAGTCATAATCCCTGTTCTTTCACCTTTTATAGCTGTGGCGAAAACATTCCCAACAAATACCAATACAACAACAACGATACCTATATCAGCCCATCTTGGAGCTTCAATATATTCTCGTCCTTCATTTATTAACCAAATTGTACTTTCCGTTGCTGGACCAACTTGAACTAAAATATAAACTAAAACTACAACAGTGACCGCAGCTGTTAATATATAAAATCCCAATTTTCCAAGTCTAACACCAACTGTTTCTATACCAGTTTCATCAGGCAATAAAAAGTAAACAGAACCGATCATTGCATATAACATCCATACCACAAGAGCATTTATATGAACCATTCTTGCAACATTGAAGTCAAATAATTCAAACAAAAAGCTAGGATATAAAAACTGAATAGCAGCAATTAAACCCATTAAAAGTTGTGCTCCAAAAAGTATTGTTGCTACAGTAAAATACATAACTCCAAGCTTTTGTGATTCATATTTAAGATTACTTGCCATGTATTGCTCCTTGCATTCTTCCAAAGTTTCTAGGGAAACCATTTGTATCAATAGAAGACATATGTTTTAAAAATGCAACAAGACCTTTTGCTTCTTTAGCCGTAATACCAAGATCTGGCATCATTCGTTCATGCGTAGGGTATTGCGATGGATGCATTAAAAATTCTGCCATAGCTTCCTCTTTTGTACTTTTTCCAGTCATTGCCATCATAGAACCTGTTTCACTCCAAGCAGGATCAAGCCAAGCTTTAGTCAAATCAGGTGCATAGTAAGCACCATTTCCCAACAATGTATGACAATTCATACAGTTTTTGGCCTGACTTCCTAGTTTTCCTAAATGAAGCAAATCGCTAGCTTCTTTTTCACTATAGTCATCTCTTCCAAAAAATTTCTCTTTTTCGCCAATTACTGGCACCTCATGACCTCTTTTAGGACTCATTTCATAAGTGATTTTATAATTTATAACAGTAGGTCCTGGAACTCTTTTTGTTACTTTATTTTGTAGATCACTATCGGTTCCTATGGCAATTTGAGACGATGTATCAAACGTAAGCCATATTAATAAAATTGAAGCAAAGCCAGTTACCCAAGCAGCTGATCTTTGCCAAAATTTATTATTTGTCCAAACAGAAACTTCTTTTTTCACATTTACCTCCTTGTTAATTTTCGTATTTTTCATGAGCTTTTTGATTTAGATAATAATATAAGTGTGGCAATGTAAGATACGCCAGCATAGTTATCATGAGAGCTTTTACTGTAAAAGCCTCACTTCCTATAGTTGTAGCTACATAGTACATACAGTATGTCTGAAGCATCCAAAACAAATACGCAAAAGGCATATAAACTTTTTTTATAACATCTAATTTTACCAAAGTGTAAATAGCAACAAAAAAAAGCCCAAACAAAAGTACGAATGAAGACGATAAAAATATTGGTAAAAAATCATTTAATGCAATCTCTGGTCGAATAACCGTTGGTTCTAACATACTAGACTCCTTATCAAGTTTTTATCTTAATATGTATTGTAAAGGAATTGTTAAGATTTTCAATTGACGATTGTCAAGTTGAGATTTGTTTTATGTTGTAATATTTATATTTATAGATAAAGATAATATGAAGCTAAAATTGAAAATAGAATAGTTAGTAAAAGAGTTAAAAAATTAGTTATTTCTGAAGTTAAACCATATCTGTTTTGTAACTTCTCGCTTAACCAAATTGCAGGAGAAAGTGAGAAAACCATAAAAGCAGCAACAAAAACCAAAAAAATTACAATATCAGTTATTGAAGCTAGTTGCATAATACTTTTAATCCGTGGAGATTTTTAATAATTATTGGATTAGTTTTTGATAACAATTCACTTTCTGCAAATTTCTTTAGTATTCTTGAGACGGTTTCTGAAGTTGTATTCAGTTCATAAGCAATATCTTTATGCTTTATGTTACCAATAGTTTCTTCATGATTTATGATAAATTTTGCTATTTTTAAATCAGTTCCAATTGATGTTTCAACCTCAAGTGAATTCATCAAATATGTTACTTTCATGCTTAATGATTTTATTATTGATTGCAAAAGATTTACGTTTCCAAAAAAGTTTTCCATAAATGCTTTCTTGTTTATCATTAAAACTTCACAATCGATCATAGCTTCAGTTGTTGCTGGATATTTAATATCTTCAAACATAGTAACTTCAGCTATAAGCATTCCTGGGCTCATTGTATGTATATAAACTTGTTTTAAATTGGCTTGCTTTTTCAGAATCCTTAAGTAACCTTTTGTTAGATAATAAATATATTCTGGTTCATCACCTTCATAAAAAAGTATTTCACCTATTGATAATTTTTTCATCATACAAATTTTGCTTAACTCTTCTAACTTTTCATCGTCAAAAGATGTAAAATAACGAATTTCTCTTAAAATATGTTTCATAACTTTCCCCTAAAGTTGGATCAGCAAATAAAATTTGAATATATTTTTTGCTTGTATTTAAATAAAAAATATATTTCAAATAATTATTTGGCAATTACTCCAGCTATGGCTTCCATTTGAGAATCAGTTAGACTTTTTACTTGTCCAGTCATCACACCTTTCATAGCACCACCATAAGTTCCAGTTTTATATCCTTTCATTGCCGCTATAAAATCAGCTTTTTTTAAATCTTTAATGATTTGACTTTTTCCTAAAGCAGCTTTTTCTCCATTTGCTCCATGACAACCAGCACATTTTTTATAAAGCGTTGCACCATCTTCTGCGCCATAAAGAGTTGAGCTCAATGCTCCCATCATTAATAAACTAAGTAGTTTGATTTTCATATTTTTCTCCAATGTTTTATTTGAAATGATATTGTAGGATTAAAAAAAATATTTGTCTTTGATATGGGTCAAAGTAAGTCGCACAGAACTATACATCATCACTTTAGCTACTTTTTTCCAATAGCTTTTTTCATAGCAAGGTGTTTTGCATTTTCGGCACCTTGGCTTTTCTTCATAAGGGCAATTTTGAAGTCGCACAAAAGAGTAGCAAAGAAGATCATGACACTCATCACACAGCATTGTATCGATGGTTGATTGTTGTTCTTTGTAAATATGATGGATTGTTCTTTTTTGTTGATTCATATGGTTGTGTGAGCAAAAATATTCACAATAAGTGTGTAGTGTCTCTACTTCTGAGTTATATTTCTCAAGCTTCATTTTTACACTCTTTCCATAAATCCCAAATCATAGGTTCCAGCCAATCTTTTTTCTATGCTATTTTTGTAAGAAAATGAAATATTTGGAATCAATAGTATCTCTTGAAGCACATTTTGATAGATTTTAGGTTTTCTAAATGCTTGATTTGCTTCCATTATTGAGATCAATATATCATCATTGTGACTTATGATAATGGCATCATTTTTGGTGATTTTGCCAATTTTAAGCACTTTATAATACCATCCTGTTCGACCGCTTGTATAAATTTCATTAGTAAACTCTTTATTTTGCCATTTTCTTGAAATCTTCCAGCAAGGTTTTCTTGGCTGGCATACTTGCAGGGTTACACCACCTATGTGATGAATATCTCCTAAAAAAACTGTTGTTTCATCAAGCCCACTGATGGTAAGGTTTTCAGCCAATGCTCCAAAGGGAAGTTTATTAATTCCTAGAAATTTGCTCCATAAAGGATAATTTTCATAACTATTAGCAAAAACTGCCTTCTCTACTCCACCGTGACTTTTCGTATCGCTTACCTCGTCCCCGACAATCCCCACAAAGGTGATAATACCATCAATCATCATCTCTTTAAAAGAACCACTTTCCCAATATTTACTTAAAAATTCAGTACTATTAATATCTCCTAATTGTTGTACTTTTCCAATTTGGAGTGATTTGATAAAGGGTGGGTTCTTTTGTTCCATTTTTAAAATCCACTAAGTTTAGCTTTTACTTCAGGTGTTGCCATCCCTATATTCCATGCAGGTTCCCAAACCACTTCAACTTCTGTACTTTGAGCGCTAGGAATCTCCCTCATCACAGCTTGTTCAACCCATTCTATAATCATTTGATGCAAAGGACAAGCTTTTGTACTCAGTGTCATAATCACCCTTACTTCATCTTTTTCATTTGCGCTCGCATCATAAATAAGCCCCATCTCTACAAGATTAAATCCAACTTCTGGATCATTTACAGTTGCTACTGCTTTAAAAATTTCTTCTTTACTAATCATATTTATAACCCCTTTTCTACCTAAAATTTATCATAAAAAGGAGATTTTTAAACATAAATACTCCCCCTACAAACAAAAAACTCACACCACTATAAAATAGCTCATTGTTTTCAATTCCTATCCCAAACCCACACAATATCACACCTGAAATCGTAAAATAAACCTGAAAAGTAGCCCCCAGTTTAGGCACCATATCACCAAGCATCGGCACTTTTTGTTTCCCTATGAGCGGAGAAAATTTTTGATACCAGACCAAAAAGGGGACAATCTTATATAAATGTCCGGTTATAATATTTCCAATATATCCAAAAAGTAAAAACCAGCCAAATACCAAAAGGAGTTTCTCGCTTTGAAAAATAAGATAACTTACACCTAGTAAAAGTACTACGCATAAACTCCAATAAGAAAAAACTACTGATTTAAAATAGATATCATTTTCTTTTCTTACTCTTGTTTTATAAATAAGCCAAATTTGATACAGATACAATCCAATTGAAAGAACAATGAAACAATAACCCAAGTAAAGCATCATATAATTTGAAAAAAAAAGATGTAAGACAATTAAACTAACACTTGCGGAAAAACAATACACACTATATTCAACACTTTTCCAACCAAAACTATGAGAGAGCCAAAACATAGGTAGAAGTACCAAACTCATCCCCATAATTGTAATCCCAACATAACCAAAAAATGTCAAAAAAATATGGGATATGAGATATTTTTCTATATCCACTGCAACTATGCCACCATATCCCAGGGCCATAATGATTCCAAATAAAAGTCCGAAAAAAAGAAAAATATTTGCTATCAAAACTGTTTTCATTACAAAACTTAGTTTTTGTACCTTTTGAATTGTCATCATAGTTTCAAACAAAAAAATCCCCATCGCTACCAAAACAACAACCCCACCAAAAGGAAGCATAATAGGAGAAAACAAAAACCCATATCCCATAAGAAGAGCCCCGATAGCTAAAAGTGGATAAATTACATAATACAACTCCACGGCAAAATGTCCAACTTCTAGGACAACTGGGACAAGTTGAGCCATAGCTCCAAAAATAATCATCATCACAAATCCAAGTAAAAAGATATGGATAAAAGAAAGTGTAGTGGGGGAAAATTGAGATAAATTTGCTACATCTATCCCAAAAAGATATAAAATACTCCCAAGATAAAAAAGTACACCTAATATAAAATAAGGGGCGATAAGTTTAAAAGGTGGTGCAAAATCAGTTGAAACTGCCATATTAAATATCCTCTAGTATGTATTTCCTAGTGGGAACACCCACTGCCACCACATCCTCTATCACTAAAATCTGTACTACTGCCATCCCCTTGTTTTGTAAAAGTGATTTGAAATGTTCCATTTTCAAGCTCTTCTATTTCATAGTTAAAATCATTCTCAACTTTAGGAAAAAGTCCTGCTGGTGCTTTGCTATTTATCATAATTAGCTTTTCATTATTTTTGATAGTTTGAAGTCCTATCATAGCATTTATCATGGGTTCAGGATGACCACATCTACTACTATCAAATACGTAAGTCAATATATCATTAATTGTTTCTTTGTAAAATGGTACTGTAGCACCCTCTAGTATTATCTCTTGTTTCATTTTGTTTTCCTTGTATAAATTTTTAAAATTATAATCTATAAGCAAAGATGAATGATTGATAGGTATCAAGTTATTTAATTTAACTACCTCAAAATAACAGTAAATGGATATTCTTCAAAAACTTTCATGTCATATGAAGAAATTTTCTTCTCATCTAGAATATTTCCAAGCGTATTTGTATCACAAAAAGCATTTTGAATATAATATTTTTTATTAAATCCAATACTTTCTAGAATATTGCAAATCATTTTAATATCCCATATTTCAAGATATCCTCCATAAAAAGTTGTTCTCACTTCATATTCAATAGAAGAATCTATTAAAATGTGTAGGGTTTCTAAAAAACAATTCCACTTTTTACTATTTGTTACCATTTCAAATTTCTCTTTTGGAGCTTTAAAATCGAGCGCAACATAATCTACAAGATGATTTTCAATTAGTTTTTTGACCACTTTTGGTTTTGTTCCATTAGTATCAAGTTTTATTTTGTAAGCCATTTTTTTGAGCTCTATCGCAATATTTTCTATCTCTTGATGGAGCGTTGGTTCACCACCACATAGCACAACTCCTTGAAGAAGATTTTTCCTTGAAAGAAAAAATTGTTCAAAATCTTCAAAAGTAAACTTCCCTTCACCAAGGACAATTTCAGGATTATAACAATACCCGCATCTCATGTTGCACCCACAAAACCATAAAATAACTGACGGGAATCCCTCAAAATCAAGAAGAGTAAAAGGGGTTAAACTTTCAAAAAGTTTTTGCTTGTTCCACAAAATAAGTCCTTTGTTTATGTTCCGCTTTTTTGCCAATATTGAAACTCTCGACCGGCCGGTGGTACCCCATCACTCTTGTATAGACAGTACATTTTGTTCTTTTGTTGTTTGAGTTTGCTAAAATTTCATTGTGTTTCATGCTTTTCCCTTTGTGTTTAGTTTATTGTTATAATGATTTTCCAAAATATCTTCATCACATTTTGGACAAAATTCGTGTTCGCCGCTCAAATATCCATGTTTTGGACACACTGAAAAAAGTGGTGTTAAAGTGATATATGGCAATCTAAAATTCTCTAAAACAGTTTTTAAAAACTCTTTTGTAGATGCCGTAGTTTTTAGTTTTTCATTCATATACAGATGCAAAACTGTACCTCCTGTATATTTGGTTTGAAATTTATCTTGTTTTAATAGTGCTTCAAACGGATCTTTCGTAAAATCAACTGGAAGCTGTGAAGAGTTGGTGTAGTAGATATTTTCTCCCTCACCCGCTTGTAAAATATCTGGATATCTTTTTTTATCTTCTTTTGCGAACCTATAAGTTGTCCCCTCAGCTGGAGTTGCTTCAAGATTGTACAAATTGCCACTTCTTTCTTGAAAGACTTTGATTTTCTCTCTTACAAAGTCTAAAACTTTTAAAGAAAGCTCTTCTCCAAAATCTGTACTGATATCATCATTATCTTTGGTAAAATTTCTCACCATCTCATTGAGCCCATTGAGCCCAATTGTTGAAAAATGATTATTAAAACTTTTAAGATAACGTTTTGTATAAGGGTACAAACCATCTTCAAACAAGCTGTTGACAACAACCCTTTTTTTCTCCAAAGTTGTATAAGAAAGTTCAAGAAGTTCTTCGATAGCTTGGTAAAGTTTCCCCTTATCCCCACTATACAAATATCCTAACCTTGCCATATTGAGTGTCACTACTCCAATACTTCCTGTCATCTCTGCTGAACCAAAAAGTCCATTGCCTCTTTTGAGTAACTCTCTCAAATCAAGTTGCAACCTACAACACATACTTCGCACAGCATTTGGTTTGTAAGCCTCTTCATTTTGCACTTTGTTTCCATCGCTATCAAGTTTGTACTGACTCCCTACAAAATTTTGAAAATAGCTTGAGCCAATTTTGGCACTATTTTCCAAAAGAACCTCGACATTATCCCCATCCCAATCAAAATCTTCAGTGATATTCACTGTTGGGATCGGGAAAGTAAATGGTTGCCCTGTTTTATCCCCCTGCGTCATAATCTCATAGTAAGCTTTGTTGATCAAATCCATCTCTGGTTTGAAATCTTTGTATGTTAAATCTTCAAGATTTTTCACGCCACGACTTTGAGCTTTTTCTACTAAAGAGTACGATCTTGTATCTTTAAAAAGATGTATATCGCATCTTGTTGGGATTTGATTTTTCAAATCATCTGGCACTGTCCAATCAATAGTAATATTAGTAAATGGAGATTGTCCCCAACGAGAAGGAACATTAAGGTTATAAATAAAGCTTCTCACTGCTTTTTTTATTTCACTAAAACTCAAATCATCAGCAAAAACATAAGGTGCAAGGTATGTATCAAACGAACTGAAAGCTTGAGCTCCAGCCCATTCGCTTTGAAGTATCCCTAAAAAATTTGCCATTTGTCCGAGTGCTTCACGAAAATGTTTTGGAGCATCACTTTCAACTCTGCCTCGAACACCATTAAAACCTTCATTTAAAAGTTGTCGCAAACTCCAGCCAGCACAATATCCAGTCAAACAATCCAAATCATGAATATGGATATCCCCATTTCTGTGTGAATATCCCTCTTCTTGTGTGTAAATTTTATCAAGCCAATAGTTTGCTATTACTTTTCCAGCTAGATTATTCACTAGTCCAGAATTTGAATAGCCAGTATTTGCATTTGCATTAATTCGCCAGTCACTTTTTTGTATATACTCTTCTACACTTGCCGTTGAATTGACAAATGTTGTATCGCTTCCAAGTCCTAGCATATGCTCTCTTTGCATTTTATGTAAAAAACGATAAGTAATAAAGGCTTTTGCCACAAAGAAATGACCAAAAGAAAAAAGTGTTTTTTCGATCATATCTTGTATATCTTCAACTGATTTAAGTTTATTGCTTTTCATTTGTTCCATAATAGTAATAAAGATATTATGATTATAAGTTTCATTTTGACTTTTGAAAGCTTTTTTTACAGCATCTTCAATTTTATAAGCTTTGAATTCATCCTTTGAACCGTCTCGTTTGATTATATATTTCATCGCAATCCTTAGTGAAAATTTGCAAAATGGTATCAATTTACAAAAAGAATCAGTATGATATGTGTCAAATAAACTATACAAATTGTAAGATTCTTTTTTGACTTAAGTCAATGATTTTTATAAATAACAATGATACACTCATATATAAAATAACATAGGGGTGCAAGATGGACAGAAGGGATTTGTTTACTTTCATGTTTAAAAAGAAAGAGACAAAAAAGTTTATTGTTCGACCTCCTTACTTTGCTAATGAAGAACAGTTTGGAGTTGATTGTATAACTTGTGAAGGAAGATGTTCAGTTGTCTGTCCAGAAAAGATTATTACTATCTTAGAAGATAAAACTCCCGCTTTAAATTTTTCTTTTAGCGGATGTACTTACTGTGATGAGTGCGCTCTAATTTGTCCTAATGAAACTCTTAAGCTTATTGAAAAAAAGAAAATTAATATAACTGTCTCCATCGATACTACATTATGTATGAGTTGGCAAAATACAATGTGTTTTTCATGTAAAGACCCATGTATTGATGATGCTATCTTTTTTGATGGGATATTTAAACCAACCATCAGTCATGACAAATGTACAAATTGTGGATTTTGTATCAAAGTATGCCCAAGTAATGCGATTGTATACTCACAAGTTATATCAAACCAAAAATAAGGAGACACAATACATGTCAGTAGAAATAGTTGCAAATGTTGAAGAAGATTATGCAGGTGGATGGTTTATTAGACTTACTGATACAGAGGATGGGAGTTCCATAATTTGTGACAATATGGATATCTTTGGTGAAAAAATTACTGAACTTGGATTGAGTCATAATAATGATATCGTCGTAAAATGGAGTAGGAATGATGATGTAACTAATGAGCATTTTTACGAATTACACCAACAAATGGCTAAAATAAAAGAGTCATTAGGAACAGAAGAATGAAACGGATAAGTTTTGTATTCTTTTTCTTATTAACTATTCTTTATGGGATTACAAACCAAAAACCAACTGCCATATATAAAGCGAGTGGTAATGTGCAAACGATGGCCATAGATGGAAATAAACTATATGCCGGAACAATTAATGGCACTATAGAGATTTTTGATATTGATAGTAAAAAAAAGATCGAAACAATTACGCTCCCTAAAATAAAAGACTTTGTTGGGGATACAACAAAAGCAAAAGTGTTTTCAGTTGATGTGATTGATGGTTCCATTCTCATAGTTTCACAAGGAGAAGCAGGATTTAGGGATGTTTATCTCTACAAAAGTAAACAGCTTAAAAAGCTTATCTCTCCAAAAAATAAAATGCTTATCCAAAAAGTAAGTTTTATAAATATTAATAGTTTTGTTTTTTTTCTCTTAAGTAACCAAATAGGTGTATGGGATATTCCTATGCAAAAGCAAAAGTATCTATATCAAATCAGCGGTTCTTCATTTTCACATTTCATGATAAGTGAAAATAAAAAAACACTTGCAAGTACAGATGAAAGTGGTCTAGTAAGAATTATTGATACAGCATCTGGAAGAATCACTAAAAATCTTCCAGGAGTCAATCTTGATAAAATATATCAACTTGACTACAAAAAAGGTGTCATTTTGACTGCTGGGCAAGATAGAAAAGCAGTGATTTACAAAAATGGACAACACAGTAGTTTGGATTTTGGATTTTTGCTTTATAGTTGTGCACTTAGTCCTAGCGCAGATTTTGGAGCAATCGCATACAATGAAAACAATGATGTTTTAATCATTAATACTACAACAAAAGAGAAACTCTACAATCTTATAGGACAAGAATCAACGATGACAGGGATACATTTCAAAAGTGAAACTGAACTTTTTGTAAGTAGCGAAAGTCCAAAAATAAATTTTTATAAAGTAAGGAAAAAATAATGAACATTTCAAGCATAGTAGTAAAAACAGTACCAAAGTATTTAGCAGAAGTTGTCGAGGCACTTCAAAATTGTCCAGTTTGTGACTATCATCTTCACGATGAGGAAGGTAGAATCATTATCACAATTGAAGGTGAAGGCGTCAAAGAGGAGTTGGAAAAACTTCGAGTAGTTGAGGCGATTCCTCATGTTATAAGTGCTGAGATGCAAATGGCTTATAGCGAAGATGAACTTGATGCTCATATGGAAGTTTTGGCGAATAGTGACGTTGTACCTAAAATGCTTAATGACGATACGATTGATGTCGATAAAATACTTTATCGAGGAGATTTAAAGAAGAAAGACCTTGAGGGTTTTGCAGCAGAATTTGATAAGGTGGACTAGTTAATGAAAGAATTTTATGAAAGTGAATTTATGATTGAAACAGAAGTACCACAAGGTGAACTTATCATTTCACGAACAGATCTTAAAGGGAATATTATCTACGCAAATGATTCTTTTTCATATATAAGCGGATATCATCCGGAGGAGCTCATAGGAAAATCTCATAATATTGTACGACATCCTGATATGCCAAAAGCTATTTTTGCAGATCTGTGGCAAAAGCTTAACAGTGATGGGAAGTGGGAAGGAATTGTAAAAAATTTACGAAAAGATAAAGGGTATTATTGGGTTTATGCGAATATTAGTGGTATCTTTAAAGATGGTGTACTTATTGAATATAAATCAATCCGTACACCAATTAGCTTTAAAGATAAACTTAGAGCTCAAAAGAAATATGATGAAATTCGTAATCGTGATGGGGAAAATATTCGAAAAGTAGTTTATAGTTAATCATTCAAGAATTAATATTCGAAGCTAAATATTTACTTCTTACTGTAAGTATATTTAGTTCATCCGCCAGTCTGATAAAATGCTCTAGTACTATCATTGTCACTTCCCCATTTATTTTTCTCTGGTTTGTTTTGCAGTACGGTTTTAAGTATCTCAACAGCAAGTTGAATATTTTTAGCTTTAATTGCATCAGCAATGGAAAGAGCATCTTCAAAATAAAGACACGGTATTAAATAACCCTCAGCAGTAAGTCGTATTCGATTGCAATCGTTACAAAAGCTATCAAGATGTGGTTCTATAATTCCAAAAACATATCCATCCTCTAGAATATATCCTTGCGATGGACTTCCATTTTTTCGCTCTACTTTTGTAAAAGTATATTTCGAAGCAATTATTTTTTGAATTTCACTAGAATCAAGCCCTTTCATAACATTTGCATGGATATTTTCCATAAATTCAATAAAGCGTATTTCGTATCCTTTTCTTTTGCAATATTCAAGCAAAGTTATGATTTCCATATCGTTAACGCCTTTCAATGGAACACAATTTATTTTAATTTTCAGTCCAACACGATTAGCTTCTTCAATTCCGTCTAGCACATTATTAAGAACATCTTTTTGAGCTATATAATGTGCTGTCTCTTTATTAAGAGTATCAAGTGAGATATTTATTCTTTTAAGTCCTGCTTCTTTTAAAGAAAGGGCATAATCTCTTAAAAGATACCCATTTGTTGTGATTGCTAAATCAACATCTGGTGCATAATTATGAATCATTGCTATAAAAGTATGAAGATCTTTTCGCAGAAGTGGTTCACCTCCAGTTAATCGTATTTTGTTAATTCCCTCATCAATAGATGCTTTAACAAATAAAAAAAGATTTTCAAAACTTAAAAGATTTTCATGTGGTACCCATGAAAAAGGTTTTTCTGGCATACAATATTGACATCTAAAATTGCACCTTTCTGTTACCGAGATTCTTAAATAATCTACTTTTCTGTTAAATCCATCTATGAGCATTATTTTTCTTTATACTTTTGTTTTGCAATTTTCCAAAAGCAAAGTAAGTTCATTTTTTAAATTCTGAAGTTTTTTGGTTGTTTTTAAAAGCTCTTCAGTAGATTCAATAACAATATCTTCACTTCTATCAAGATTATCACTAATATCCGTTTTCATCTCCAGTTCACCAAGCAATACGGTAAATTCTGTTGTAAGCTCTTCAAGCCTATTGGAAGCCATTTTTGACTGATCCAGGGCAGTTTGTGAATAGTGCATTGCAGATGAAACTTTAGTAATAAAACAATTAAGATTATTAGCTACTTCTATGAATTCTTTTTCTGAATCGACAATTAAAGGCTCTAGATTTTCAAAATCACCAATAGATATTTTTCTTGATTTCTCTATAAAATCTCTTGCATGAACTTCAATTTGACGAAGTTGTACTATAGCATACAAAGCAAAAACAATTAAAAATGCGAAAGAGGTATATTGAAAATTTTTAATGAATTGATTTTTGGTTTCAAAATATTCTGTATGTAATGATACAAGCTTGTCCACCTCTTGAAGCAATTCAATATTAGAGTCTTTAAAATAATGGACTAATATCTCTACTTGTTCTTTATCATTTGAGCTTATAGCTTTTTTGTAATCGGCACTATTTTTTAAAAATACGTCCCACAATGATTGCACTTTATAAATTTGTTTAATTATTTTATCTGTAGGTGCTGAAGCAATATTAAGTGATTTGTTCCCGTATAATAAAGTTTGAATACCAAATTTAAATTCTCTTATAGCCTCATCCATCTCAGTAAAATCATTCGAACCAGAGTATTGTGCGAGAAAAATATTTTTAGTAATTTTTTGAGTAAGCATCCTCTCTTTTCCTGCTATATTAATAATAAGCGCGTCTTTCTTATTTTTATGGTTTAAATAAATTGTAACCATAATAACAATCAAAACAGTAATAAAAAGAGAAGCTCCTAATAATCTTATTTTTGTGCTTGCACTGATTGTTGCCAATTAAACCCCTCCATTGTATATTTTTTTAAGTTCATTTTCTTTAGAAACAAGGATTCGCCCTTTATCTATTTCTATCACACCATTTCTTTGTAATTTTTGTAAAACCCTAGAGAGAGTTTCTGGTTGTATGTGAAGTAAGACTGCCACTTCATGTCTTTTGAGTGAATTAAACACTTGCAAATCATTTATCAACATAAAAGCAACTTTTGAAATGGCATCAAAAACGAGCTCTCGATTTAGTATACACTGTAGTTGTTGGTTTTTCAATATTAATTCTTTAATAAAATTTTTTATAATTGGATTATCATTTAAAAAATATTCTTTAAATTTTTTGAAATTTATTGTAAGAATCGCACTATCTTCTATAAATTCAGCATTAGAAAAACAATGAATTGTATTTTCTTCAAGATTAGAAAGTTCAGAAATCATGCTGTTTTTATAAACATAATAAAGAAAAATTTCATTGTTGAATTTATCAATTTTGTAAACTTTCAGAAGTCCATCTGCTAAAAAGATAAGTTGATCAGAAAAATCTGATTCATAAAAAAGAATAGAATCTTTTTGGTATCGAATCAATGCTGAAATTGAAACTATAATTTCCAACGCTTCCTCTGTAATATTTTGAAAAAGTGTAATGTTTTTAATTGCATCTCTTATTTGTAACATAGGTAATTATACACGAAATTGTGAGTTAAAAGTTTGATTCGTATCAAGAACATAGTACTTATAAAAATGAGGGGTATAGATCCCCTCATATTCATTTTATTTTCCATTTACTGTATCAAGTCCTTCAGTTAATTTTGAACCAAACCAACTAGACTTGTGAGCACCATTTTTGTCTGTATACTGTGGTTTGAAAGTACTTTTTACAAGTTCACCTTTACTTTGTGGTGCATGGCATGCGCTACAATTAAATCTTGCATTTGATAAGCCATCAAGCTTACTTATAGTTGTTTCATTTTTCATGTCATCGCTAACTTTTATAAAATCTTCTCCTTCAAGCTTATGTTGTGGTCTAAAGTTTATAAAATGAGATTTTGGAATTGGTGTCGCTTTCATTCCCATCTCTTTTGCCGCTGCTGGCATATGACACATTATGCATTGATTATCATTTATAGTGATAGGCAACATTCCTTCTGTATCATGAGGAATCATAGGTGGTGCATTTTGATATGCTCTTTTTATTTTACGACTTGTACCAGGACTATTTTTACCATATTTTGTCTCTTCTGGTACTACTGAATCTTCATCTTCAACATCAACTGATCTAAGCCCAAAAGATTCTGATGTTTTAACAACTATAGCACTTTTATCAGCACTAGCATAGCTAACTGCAAACAACACAGAAACTGCAACCAAACTAAGACTTAACTTAGAAAATATATTTTTCATATTCATCTCCTTAAATTTATTTTTCTTTTTTTCGAGCAATTAAATCTCTCAGTGAAAAATTTAATGCATCATCATCACAAACCTCAATACATCTAGCACAATTTGTACATTCACCACTCAAAACTTGCTCACTTGATTTTCCAATCATATGTAATACTTGATTTTCAGGACAAACATCTTTACATTTCATACATAATGTACATTTTTCTTCTTCATGATTAATACGAATTAGTGAATATTTTCCAACTAGTGAATAAAATCCACCTAATGGACATACATGTCCACACCATCCATTTTTTAATACAAAAAGATCAAACAAAAAAATAATCATAACAGCACTGAAACCAAAACCTAAACCGAAAATAATTCCTCTGTGAACCATTGAAATAGGTGAAATAAATTCAAAAGCTGTAATACCCATAATAAAAGAAATAGCTAAACTCATAATTAAAACCCAATATCTAATATTTCTTGATGCTGGCTGTTTTTTCTGAATTTTATTAAAACCAAATTTATTTCTTACATAAGCTGAGGCATCAGTAACAATATTGATAGGACAAACCCAACTACAAAATGCTCTTCCACCTACAATACCGTAAAAAAATAAAACAACGAGTGCACCAATAAATAAATCAACAGTAATAATTGCCCCAGCTGTAAACATCTGAAGAACAGCAAACGGATCACTCATAGGGATAATTCCAGCAATAAGTGATGAGCTTAAATTGCCAACTAAAATATTCCAACCCCAAGCGTTAGCACCAAAATAAAGAACTATTATTGATATTTGAGTTAATCGTCGCAAAATTAAATATTTATTTTTTATCATTATTTTAATCATTGAGTAGATCTCCTGAATCATTTAAAGAATTTTCCACTGATTTTTCACTTAGTTTCGTACTGGTTATCTCAGCTTTTGCTGTCTCAAGTTTAACCTCATCAGTTTCATCCCAACCCTTAACATAATGATCTCCTGATTTTCCAAGGACCATTTCCCTTGGAAGAACAATAATTGATGCTTTTTCAGTAACACATGCTCTTTCACATAGTCCACAACCAGTACAAGCATCACTATCAACAACTGGCTTAATTAGTGCGTGCTTGCCTGTTCTTTCATTTTTTGAATAATCTAACTTTATTGCAACATCCATCAATGGACAAGCTCTATAGCAAGCATCACATTGAATTCCCCAAAAAGCAATACAATTTTTACTATCTACTACTGCTACCCCCATTTCCGCTTTATTAATATCAAGTTTTTGATTTGTAGACACTTTTGTAATATCTAAAGCACCACTTGGACAAACAGGAACGCAAGGAATATCCTCACACATATAACATGGAATATCTCTTGGAATAAAATATGGTGTACCAATTGGCTTATTATCTCCAGGTGATGCTAATTTCAAAGTATCAAATGGACAGGCCTCAACGCACATTCCACACTTAATGCAAGTTTTCAAGAAATCAATTTCAGGAAGTGCTCCTGGCGGTCTTAAAATTAATCTATTAGATGTAACTTCATCTACATAAGCACTCCAAATCAATCCTCCAAGAGCAGCCAATCCAGCTGCTCTTGCAATTGTTAAAAAAAAAGTTCTTCTTTCGTTTATTGGTTCTTCTGTCATTACAATTTCTTTTTGTTTTTGTTCTGTACTATTCAAAGTAATACATCACTCTTATGCTTTATAAATTTTAACTGCACATTTTTTATAATCTGTTTGACCAGATTGTGGGCAAGTTGCATCAAGACATACTTTGTTTATAAATACCTTTTCGTCAAACCAAGGAACAAAAACTAGTCCACGAGATGGTCTATTTCTTCCTCTAGTTTCAACTCTAGCTTTAACTTTTCCTCTTCTGCTTTCTACCCAACAAAGTTCACCTTGTTTTACACCATATGTATCTGCATCTTTTGGATGCATATAGCAAAGCGCCTCAGGAACTGCTCTAAATAACTCAGGAACTCTCATTGTCATTGTTCCACTATGCCAGTGCTCAAGCACTCTTCCCGTACATAGCCAAACTGGATATTTTGCATCTGGCATTTCTGGTGGATCCATATAAGGTCTAGCAAAAATCTTAGCTTTATTTTTTAAAGCTGTTTTTGTTTGATTCGTGATACCTGTAAGATTTCCAAATGATAATTCTTTAGCTATAGTTCCATAGAATGCAAACTCTGTATGTCCTGTAGCTGCACCATATTTCTTAGCATATGGATCATATTTTGTATTAAATCTCCATTGAGTTTCTTTACCATCAACAACAGGCCATTTTAGTCCTCTAACTCTATGATAAGTATCGAAATCAGCTAAATCATGAGCATGACCTCTTCCAAATCCGGCGTATTCTTCAAAAAGATATTTTTGGATAAAGAATCCGTATCCCTTAAATATTTGTCCATCACTTCCGACCACATTTCTTCTATCACCATAACCTTCAGAATTATCATAACCTTTTTGAATTGGGTCTTTTTGATCCAATTTATAAGTTTTAGCTTTTTTGTTAGCAAATAGTATTTCATACATAGTAGTGTTTTCAGTGTATCCCATAGCTTTTGCCTGTTCAATTAGACTAGGAAGTTTTGTTCCATTTCTAAGCGTTGATTCACCCCAAACATCTTTAACTGTAAATCTTTTTGATAATTCAACCCATTGCCAAGTATCACTCATAGCATCTCCCACAGGAAGTACTTGTTGTCTCCAAAGTTGAGTTCTTCTTTCAGCATTACCATATCCACCCCATTTTTCATAAATCATAGCTGATGGCAATACAAGGTCAGATACTTTTGCAGATATTCCAGGATATCCATCTGAAGTAACAATGAAATTATCCATTTCTCTAGCTGCTTTGATCCAATGACTTGCACTTGCAGTATCTTGATATGGATTACAAACATTTACCCATGCAAATTTCATAAATCCATCTTCAATATCTCGATGAATTTTCATAATATGTTGATTTCCAATAGGATTGATAGTACCAGCTGGAACACCCCAACCTTTTTCTGTTATCTCTCTATGTTTTGGGTTATCGTTAAACATATCCGCTGGAAGCCTATGTGTAAACGTTCCAACTTCTCTAGCTGTTCCACAAGCACTTGGCTGACCAGTAAGAGAAAATGCACCACTACCTGGTTTGGCTTGTTTATTTAGTAAGAAGTGTACATTATATGAAAGTGTATTTACCCAAGTTCCTCTTGTGTGCTGATTCATTCCCATGGTCCAGAAACTTACAACTTTTCTATTCTTTTCAATATAATAAGAAGCAAGTGTTTTAAGTTTTGCTTTAAATTCTTCCAAATCTTCATCAGGATTTCCTTTAGATATTTTTGCAACATAATCTAAAGTATAAGGTGCAAGGAATTTTTTATAATCTTCAAATGAAATTTCCCAGTGAGCAAGTCCAGCATTTTTGTTTACCATCACATCCCCTGCTTTATAGCCATATGGAGCAAGAGCTGGAGCTTCTTTTGCAGAAACGACTTTTGACATTTCTTTCTTGATAGTTTCCATTTCGAGAGCTGAATACTTACCTTCTTTAATAGATTTTTCATCACTTCGTCGCATACCATATCCCATATTTACAGGACTTGCACAAAAAATCATATGCTTTTTAACAAAATTCCAGTCAATTGATTCCGGATGATTATAAACTATTTCATGTGCAATATAGTTCCAAAGTGCAAGATCAGTATTTGGTGAGAAAATAATTTCAATATCAGCTAAATCAGAGGTTCGATGTCTGTATGTAGACATATTTATAACTTTTACCTTATCTGGATTTGATAATTTCCTATCTGTAACTCTCGACCAAAGTATAGGATGCATTTCTGCCATATTAGAACCCCAAGAAACAATTGTATCCGTAAGCTCAATATCATCATAGCATCCACTTGGCTCATCAATTCCGAAAGTTTGATAAAAACCAACAACAGCACTCGCCATACAATGTCTAGCATTCGGATCGATAGCATTTGATCTAAATCCTGCTTTCATCATTTTAAGAGCCGTATATCCCTCCATAATGGTATATTGTCCAGAAGCAAAAACACCAACAGCTTCAGGTCCACCTGATTTAAGTGCTTTTTTAATGTGAATTTCCATTTCATCAAAAGCTCTTTTCCAAGTTATTGGAGCAAATTTACCTTTTTTATCAAATTGTCCACTGGCATTCATTCTTAGTAGTGGCTGTTTAAGTCTATCTGCACCATACATAATTTTAGCATTAAAGTAACCCTTGATACAGTTTAATCCCCTATTTACAGGTGCCGCAGGATCTCCTTTAACTGCTACAATTTTCCCATCTTTAGTAGCCATCATTATTCCACATCCGGTACCACAAAATCTACAAGCTGCTTTATCCCATCTCCAACCTGCTTGTGCAGATTTTGATGCTGCTTCCATAGATGTTGGAATACTCATTCCAACTGCTGCTGCTGCACTTGCTGCAGCTGAACTTTTTAAGAAATCTCTTCTTGAAAGTGCCATGCAATTCTCCTTTTAAATATAATTTTCAACGATGAGTATTCTAGCAATATGAAAAAATTAAAGGTTTGACTTATGTCAAATAAATAAAAGTTTAATTAAAGAAAATATTAAGTAGTTGTTTATATATACCATATAAAAGGTTTTCTAGGAGTAAAGTAAAATTTATTCATCTTGAAATTAGATACTACAACCTAAGTAAAGTTTTTCCGTATCGCAATCCCCATATAATAAAAAGACAAATCCATAGAATACTGCTTAAATATAACAGCACGTTAAATAGTAAAGAGTTTCCCATAAATAAAAGCGAGGATACAATTCTTGTTATTACTATAAATTGCACTAAACCAAAAAGTGCAATAGTAAGTTTATCAGCAGTAATTCTTTGTGGCGGAACAGAATGTCCTAAAATAACACGACTTCCAAATCCTATTAAAAGATTTAGTACAAATCCGAGTGCCATAATGTGAAGCGAAAGTCTAAGTCCTTGTATTTCAAAAACAGATTCCACAAATAATACTAAAATTCCTATCCAAAACCATACAAAAGCAACTACCAAAATAGCTACTATAGGTGGTGTCTTTTTATACACATTAAGATTAAAAATGAAATAAGAAAAAAATGATAGCGCAAAAAGTGAAACAATTTTTTGCGCTATCACAAATTCAAATTCTATCGAAATACCAAGAGCTACAAAAATAACAAGTGATGCTTCTAAAAAATATTTTGGTTTTTGCCAAGGAGATTCTCCTGTATTTGAACTATAAAATGCTGGAATCATTTTTTGTGCTACTACAAAAACGAGCGGAATAAGATAACTCCAAAAAATCAAATAAGAAATTGTTTTCCCTATTATTGTTTCAACCAAAAGTAAAACTGCTCCAAAGACAAGGATACCAGTCAATATAAAACTTTCTTTTTTGCTTGTAAAATATCCGTCCATAATATTCAAATAAAATACTTTACAAATATAAAAAGTAACTACAACAATGCCAATTTTTCCAACTACTGGGTCAATGAAAAGTCCAATTAAAATTGCTATTTGGTATAACGCCCATATTGGAACATATATCTTTGGCTCAATTTCATATGAAGTTGTATATCTAGGAATCACTGTAATCAAAAATCCAATAAAGGCATTTGTAAATACGCCAAACATCAGTCCGAAACCATGGATTATTTCGAAATTAAAAATTACTACTCTTAAAAAAACAAGCAAAGTTAATCCAATGGATACAATTGCAAAAAATAGAGATGAACTAAAAAAGAGTTGATGTGATTGCGAAATAAAACGATCTCTCCAAGGTGTAGTTAATAGAATTTGGTCTGGAGCATTTGAACTAACAATTAGCTTTTGCTCTGGTGCTTCCGTAGAAAATGTCATAAAAATTCCTCATGCAATAATATCTTAATAAAAAATTGTAGCAACATTAAATATTTGTTTGCATGACATATATCAATTTGGGGAAATTAATTAGATTTGATTTCATAATTGCTATATGGTGGAAAATAAAAAATAAAAAATTTACGATTCATTGTCCGCCTATATTAGTAGCATTTTCTCTTCTTCAAGTGATAGATAACGCCACTTTCCAAGCTCAATATCTAGTGATAAGCTTCCAATACTGATTCTATTCAAGCTTAAAACCTTCAATGGTGTACCAAATTTTGAATCTTTAAGTGAGCCAAAAAGTCTTCTTATATGTCTATTTTTTCCTTCATCTATTTTAACTAAAAGTTTTGTTTTGGCTCCACCAATACTTATTTTTTCAACTTCAAGTGCTTTTAATAATCCAAATGCACTTTTAACGCCATTTAAAGATTGTGTTATATGCTCATCAGTCACATGTCCCCTAACCCATATTTCATATGACTTTATACAATTTCCAGGTTTTGTTAAAGCATCCCCTATTTTTCCGTTGGTTGTAAATAGCAAAAGTCCTTTTGATTCCAAATCAAGTCGCCCTATTGGCATCCATCCATCTCTAAAAGTCCATTCTGGTAAAAGATCATAAACAGTTTTTCTTCCAAGTTCATCAGATCTTGTTACAACATACCCCTTAGGTTTATTTAATACGAAGAGCAATTTTGAGTCAACATACGGTTTATCCATAAGATTTATTCCTAATATAATTGACTTATCTAAAATATTTAAATCAATATTTGAAGTTTAAAAGGGAGATTATTTAATATTGATAGATGTTTAGACTTTAAATATTTTAATGATGCAATGGCACTTAAATAGCTCGATTTTGCAAAGAGTATATCCGAATAATTTCAAAAGCGATACGTCCATTATCTAATACACAAATATAGTAATAGAAATTTTTAAAATATGCTATTACTATATAAAACATTATAAAAATAAAATCATTGTTTGGATAATATTAAATATTAATTTACAGGAGAAAATGGATGAAATTATTACAAATTGACTTCCCAATGGATGGACCATTTGGAGAAGAAATGAGTTTTGCATTTAAGGATTTGGCTGAAGATATTGCCAAAGAAAAAGGATTGATTTGGAAGATTTGGACAGAAAATTCTGATGCAAAAGAAGCTGGAGGTATCTATTTATTTGAAGATGAGAGCAATGCAAACAGATATCTAGAGATGCACAAGAATCGTTTGGAATCATTTGGCATAATAAATATTCAAGCTAAAATTTTTGATGTAAATATTCCTTTATCATTAATCGATAATGCAAATATTTAATAATTATTACATTTATAAAATACTTTAACCATGAAAAAAAATACATTTTTATTTAAAATAAAGCGATTATCACAAATATTACTAATATCACTACTATTATCCAACGAATTACTTTCAGTTGAACTATCAAACTATGTTGACAAGAAAAAGTGTGACCAAATTGTAGATAAACAACTTTATCAAATTTGCTATTCATACAAAAACAAAGGTGCTATGTCTGGATGGGTTAGACTTGATAACAAATCAGAAGCAACTGGTATTAAAGAAAGAGCGAAGTTCTATAACGAAAGTACAATTCCTATGCAATATAGAACAAAATCAGATGACTACAAAGGATATGGTGAAGACTGGAACAGAGGTCATTTTATTGTAAGTGATGCTGATTTTGATTATGATGAAAAAGCATTGGCTAAAGCATATACTATGGCAAATATTATCCCGCAAAGTGCTATTGTAAATCAAAAAACTTGGACTAAAGTTGAGAAATATGGAAGAATGTTAGCTAGTAAACTCGGATACATTGACTCTATTTCTATTGCAAAATATGATAATCCAAACCAAAAGATTGGTAATGATATAGTTATACCAACTAAACTTTACAGAATCTACTATAATAATGATGCTAAATTTGAGAAGTGTTTTTCTTATGATAATGTTCTAAATGTTGATTACAAAAATGACGAGCTTAGAAATCATGAAATAGACTGTAAAAGTATTAAATTAAGATAAACATTGATTTTTTCAAAGATTATATCAATGGAATATTTAAATACTATATTAATGTATTATCGAATAAAGGAAATATTATGATTAACGTTAAGCTTATGTTTTTACTTACATTTATAGTTATTAGTATTGCTTATTTTTTATTTTTACCAATACCCAAAATAATCAATATTATTATAGATGAATATATTGCAATTTTAGCAATAGTAATATTGTTTATTGTTTACAAAATATATCAATTTAAATTACAAAATAGACTATTGTATGAATTTATTAAAGACATAAATCATATACCAATAAAACAAACTTTATTTATTTTTATTTTATTTCAATGCTATGATTATTACAATGAACAAGGTTTTATAGGTATGATTAGTCTTTGGTTTATGTATTGGGTTTATGGTATTTGTGCCGATTTACTTATGCACATAATAAATCTACATAAAAATTATACGGCCTATAAAAAAGCAGATCTTATTTAGAAATATATTTTTTATACAATTAAAATCAAAATATTAATTTAATCTTTTATATAATTTATTTTATATGAACTAATTTAAATATCAGAACAAAAGGCTTATGGTGAAATCAAAAAATCTCTTTATTGTCGGAATACTTTTTTGTACATTCACACAAGCCGCAGATAAGTATTTTTTTGCAACTATTAATAATGAGTCAGATTTGACGTCTATTAGCAAAATTCAAAATACTCCTGAAGATATACAAATATCAAAATCATATTCATCATACATAAACACCGAAAATGTTATCAGAAGAAACTATCAAAATAAAGTAGTTTATGAGATTTGCAACACTGGAAAAACTAACTGTTTTACCAAATATTTAGAGTGTCACAAGGGATTAATAAACCAAGATAACCCTGAGTGTAATTCAAAGTTTTATTCAGTTAATAGTTTTGGTGTTCAGCCCATGAGGAAAGAAGATGGTTCTATAAGCATCATTGGGACAACTTTTTCTGGACTCATCTTGACACCTATAGCAACTGTGGCTGGATCACTACTGGTTGAAAAATCATTTAATGATTTATACAACAATAGTATAGATAAGTACTCTTTGGAAATCAATAAGCAAACAATTTTAAATGATCTAGACAGCAAAACAACCAAATATAATTCATGTGATATATCAAAACTTATTACGGATGATATAGTTATTGCTAAAAAATTAATATGTCAGCATAACGACAGTGAAGGCTTGTTCATTTTTAATGGTTTTGATGGAACACTATTTTCTAGAGGAAATGCTAAATTTGTAACGCTATTATCATCTGATGAATTAAAAGATGAAGTATTATCTGCAAATAAAATAACGCAAGCATTAGTTGATGAATATCTAAATATGGAGAAGCTTTATCCAAGTATAAATCTTCCAGCCATCTTACCTGAAATACGTCTTGAAAAAACAGAATTTGAAACGTTGAAAGAATTCGAAATTAGAAAAAATGATGCACTAGCTTCTAGAGAAAATGAGCAAAAAAGAATGAATAAAGAATATATTGAAAAAGTAAAAGAACGAAATGAAAATATATTTGATGAATTAAAAACAAGAAATAAAAAGTTATTATCAAAAATTGATGATTTTAGAATTCAATCATTTTTAGCAGTATCTATGGAGCCTCATTTTGAATACATTTCATTTGATGCAGAAACAAAACAATTATTTGGCTGGCTACATAATGGCCAATTAAAGCAAAAAGTAACTCTTAATATAAATGCAACTGATGCAAAAAAGATAAAAGAAAATAAGTATACATTAGCAACAAGAATTGAATATTTAATGAAAAAAGAAAACGATTTTGCAAAATTTGAAGCTGACAAGTTAATATTGAGTTTAAATGGGTCAGACTATAAAATGACATTTACTGATATTAACTACAAGCCAACATATAGCAACGTAACAATTCCATCTTATGATATACAATCATTCAACAGATCAATAACAGACGCGATTCAAGATTCTAGTAAAATTGATTCAAACGAATTAAAAGCATTGCAAAATATTGAGCAATGGAGAGTTAAAAGTATGACCAGCGTAACAAATTCAACTATTGTACATACAAATGCAAAAGCGCCTGATTGGTATCAAAATATAAATTGTAATAATAATATTTGTGGTGTCGGAAGGGCTGAAACCCAAGAAGAAGCCTTTAAAATAGCAATGAGTCAAGTTGGATGTAGTTTAAAATCTGACATCAAGTCTAACATAACAATAACAAAAACAAATAAGGATGGTCAATTATCAAAAGTTGCGAAGTATAATTTAGAACAAACATGTAAAAATAATTTTCAAGATGGAGAAATCATAATCACAAATAGTGCCGAAATGGATGGTTGGTATTACATTAAGGCGATTCTAAATAAAAATTAATATTTACAACAAATTTTCTTGAGCTAATGCTTCTTTTTCAACTTCTTCTAAAAATCTAGCTAAAAGTTTATCTGTAGATAATTTTTCAATTACCTCTCCTTTTTTAATAATCAGTCCACTTCCATTTCCATAAGCTATAGCGACATCTGCACTTTTAGCCTCACCGATTGCATTTACAACACAACCCATAACTGAAAGATTTAGTGGTGTTTTAATATGAGCTGTAGCTTTTTCAACTTCTGCAACTGCCGTTACCAAGTCAGCTTCAATTCGACCACATGTTGGACATGAAATAATATTAACTCCATTTTTTACAACACCTGCGTCTTTTAATATTGCTTTACCAACCTCGATTTCTTTTTCAAGTTCACCTGTAATAGAAACTCTTAAAGTATCACCTATTCCATCTAGAATAAGACTTCCAAGAGCTATTGAAGATTTAATGGTACTATGAAATAATGTACCTGCTTCTGTGACTCCTAAGTGAAATGGATAATTATTTAGAGGTCTTAACATTCTATATGCTTCAACTGTTCTTTGAACATCACTCGCTTTTAAACTTATTTTGATGTCAGTAAAATCAAGATCCTCAAGAAATTTAATATTGTACATGGCACTCTCAACCATGCCTTTAGCTGTTTGACCATATTTATCTTCAAATTTTGACTCTAAACTACCGCAATTCACCCCAATTCTAACAGGTAGATTTCTTTCTTTGCAGGCTTTAATGATCTCTTTAATTCTATTTTGCTCGCCAATATTTCCTGGATTAAATCTGATGCAATCAACCCATTTAGCAGCTTCTAGAGCTAACTTATAATTGAAGTGGATATCAGCCACAAGCGGTAAAGTAGTTTGTTTTTTGATCTCTTTGAGAGCCAATGCAGCTTCCATATCAGGCACAGCAAGTCTAACAATATCGGCTCCAGCAAAATGAAGCATTCTTATTTGTTCAACTGTCTCTTCAATATTATCTGTTTTAGAAAAAGTCATCGATTGGACACTTATGGGAGCATCTCCACCAATGGCAACATTGCCTACATATATTTTTTTAGTTTCGTATCTAGTTATCATAAAGGTGATTTTATCTTAAAAAAGATATAATCCCCCACAAAAAATTAAACAAATGGTGTATATATGGAAAACTTTAGCTTCTTTGATATTATAATTCTAGCTCTTATAGTTCTGCTTGGATTAAAAGGACTTTTACGAGGGTTGGTGAAAGAATTATTTGCCATCTTCGGAATAATCGGTGGTATATATATTTCATCAAGAATAGCTTCTAGCGTTGGTGGTGCGTTCGATATAATATTTGATTTCAAAAGTGATAACACAATGATTTTTACAGGATTTTTAATATCGCTTGTATTTATTTGGGCTGCAGCTTTCCTTTCTGGATCGTTTTTCAGTAAACTTTTTGCTATTAGTGGACTTGGAATCTTTGATAAAATATTTGGATTTATATTTGGTGCAGGTAAAGTATTCTTACTATTTTCAGTAATTGTTTATGCACTATCAAGCGTTAATGTTATGCAAAAGAAAATGGAAAATCTAAATAAAACTAGCTTTATGTATCCAATGCTTGTAAGTAGTGGTGGATTTATAATAAAACTTAACAATGATAATTTACAAGATAAAGTTATCAAAAAATAAAAACTAAGGACAAGAATTGTTTACAAACAGATTTATACAACAAAGAATAGAAAAAGCTGATAACTTAAGAGGTTTAGGCATAAATCCATATTCAAATATTTCAAATAGAAATACAACAATAGAAAAGTTTTTAAACATAAATAGCGATGTAGAAAAATTAGAAAATAAAAGAAGTGAAACTAGAATTTATACAGTAGCCGGAAGAATCAAACTTTACAGATTGATGGGAAAAGCTAGCTTTATAAAAATAGAAGATGAAAGTGGGATGCTTCAAATATATGTAGCTAGAGATAATTTGGAAGGTGAATTTTATAATGAAGTTTTCAAAAAGAATATCGAGGTTGGTGATATTGTTGAAATAGAAGGTTTCCCATTTGTTACTGGTCATGGAGAATTATCTCTGCATGCAAACAAGATTACTATCTTAACTAAAGCTATAAGCCCTCTTCCTGAAAAATTTCATGGTATTACAGATAAAGAATTAAGATACAGACAAAGATATTTAGATTTAATCATGAATAGTGAAGTTAGAAAAACTTTTCAAATTAGAAGTAAAGTAATAAGTCTTACTAGAAGATTTTTTGAAGATAAAGGATTTTTAGAGGTTGAGACTCCAATGATGCACCCAATAGCTGGTGGAGCAAATGCTAAGCCATTTACAACTCACCATAATGCTTTAGGTGTAGATAGATATCTAAGAATTGCCCCAGAATTGTACCTCAAAAGACTTATAGTTGGTGGTTTTGAAGCAGTATTTGAAATCAATAGAAACTTTAGGAACGAAGGAATGGATGCGACTCACAATCCTGAATTTACTAGTATTGAATTTTACTGGGCATACAAAACGTATAAAGATTTAATCATTATAACTAAAGAATATTTTGAGTATTTATTTGAACATTTAAATTTACCGACTATCTTGCCTTATGGTGAACTAAATGTTGATTTCTCAAAATTCACTGAGGTTCCATTAATCGAATCACTGACAACTATCGGTGGTGTTCCATCAGATATTGTAAATGATATTGAAAAAATTTATTCATTTTTAAAAGAAAGAAAAATCAACGTTAAACCAAATTTAAATCTTGGACAACTTCAAGGTGAATTATTTGATGAATTCGTTGAGGAAAAATTAGTAAATCCAACATTTATTACAGAATATCCTGTTGAAATCTCTCCATTAGCTAGAAGAAATGATGACAATTTTAATTTAACTGATAGATTTGAGTTGTTTATAGCTGGACGAGAAATAGCAAATGCATTTAGTGAGCTTAATGATCCTCTTGACCAACTTGAAAGATTTAGAGGACAAATGACTGCTAAAGAACATGGTGATGATGAAGCTCATGAAATGGATGAGGATTTTATTAATGCTCTATCTTACGGAATGGCTCCAACGGCTGGTCAAGGAATTGGTATAGATAGACTTGTTATGATGCTTACTAATGAGCACAGTATTAGAGATGTTCTTTTATTTCCTGCAATGAAACCTGTTTTAAAAGAGATAGATTTGCATGCAGATAGTGAAGAATAATAAATAATTAAATTAAATAAAGGAAATTAAAATGAGTTTTTTAAATAATGCTAATTTAGCAATCGCGGATGCAGAAGTTTTTGGAATGGTTGAAAATGAACTTCACAGACAAACTAATCACTTAGAAATGATTGCTAGTGAAAATTTTACTAGTCCAGCAGTTATGGAAGCTATGGGGAGTGTTTTTACAAACAAATATGCTGAAGGTTATCCTTACAAAAGATACTATGGTGGATGTGAATTCGCAGATGGTGTAGAGCAACTAGCTATAGATAGACTTTGTAAAATATTTGGGTGTACATATGCTAATGTTCAACCACATAGTGGAAGTCAAGCAAATGGTGCAGTATACGCGGCACTTTTAAATGCTGGTGATAGAATCTTAGGTATGGATTTAAGTCATGGTGGGCACTTAACGCATGGCTCAAAGCCATCTTTTTCTGGTAAGAACTATCAAGCATTTTACTATGGTGTTGAACTTGATGGTAGAATAAATTATGAAAGAGTAGCTGATATTGCAAAAATGACAATGCCAAAAATCATTGTTTGTGGTGCATCTGCTTACGCTAGAGAAATAGATTTTAAAAAATTTAGAGAGATTGCTGATAGTGTTGGCGCGATACTTTTTGCTGATATAGCACATATTGCTGGTTTGGTTGCTGCTGATGAACATATGAGTCCATTCCCGTACGCAGATGTTGTAACTTCAACAACACACAAAACTCTAAGGGGTCCAAGAGGTGGAGTTATTATGACTAATAATGAAGAGATAGCAAAAAAAGTCAATAGTGCTATTTTCCCAGGTCTTCAAGGTGGTCCACTTGTTCATGTAATAGCTGCAAAAGCAGTTGCATTTAAAGAAATACTAGATCCATCATGGAAAGAATATGCGAAACAAGTGAAAGCGAATGCAAAAGTTTTAGGTGAAGTTTTAGTTAGCAGAGGATATGACCTTGTAAGCGGTGGAACAGACAATCATCTAGTTTTAGTTAGCTTTTTAAATAAACCATTCAGCGGTAAAGATGCTGATGCTGCTCTTGGTAATGCTGGAATTACAGTGAATAAAAATACTGTTCCAGGTGAAACTAGAAGTCCTTTTGTAACAAGTGGTGTTAGAATTGGAAGCCCTGCTCTAACTAGTAGAGGTATGAAAGAAAATGAATTTAAGCTTATTGCAAATATAATCGCAGATGTTTTAGACGATATTGAAAATCTTGAACTTCAAGCAAAAGTGAAAAAAGAATTAGAAGTTCTTGCGAATAAATTTGTTATTTACACAAAAAGTACATACTAAAATCAAAGGCTATTTATGGAAATGAATGATGATAAGTTTTTAAGAAACCTTGAAATAGAACGAGAGAGAGCTGAGCTAGAAAGACAAAAAGCAGAACTTATGTTCCAAAGAGCTCAAGCTCATAGAAAATTCGAAGATACATACAATAATGATGAGCAAGAAAATCTTAATTATCAAGAATTAGATGATATTAGAATTGACAAGGACTCTTCAAGTAAACAAAAATATATATTGCTAGGATTTATTTTAGTGTTATTATTTTTGATAACTTTAGTAACTATTAAATTAATTTCTGAGCCAGAAAAAGCAAATAATTATTCACAAAATAATTTAATTGATGAGCAAAAACCAAATGCTACTGTAGAAGCGACAGAGCCTAATCAAGCATCAGAAAAACCAATAAATGATGAATCATCAAATAACGCAATCGCACCTTCGTCTGAAGGTGTTGTAATGAAAGTTGTTGAAGAAAAAGCTCCTGAAGTCCAACCAGTTCAACAATCACAGCCAATAGAAACTAAAAATGTTACAGCAGAAAAAACAACTAAAATTGACAAAGACATTTTTGGCATAGAAAAAGCAACAGCATCAAATAAAAAAGAAATACAAAAAGTAGAAAAAAGTGCTGATAAAGAAACTAAATCTAAAACTCAAGACAAAAAAGAAGTAATAAAAAAAGAAGATGCTAAAAAGTCTGATAACAAGAAAGATGAAAGCAAAAAAACTGATACAAAAAAAGAAGATACTAAAAAATCTGAAGTGAAAAAAAGTGATCTTAAAAAGCCTGAAAATAAGAAAGATGAGCTTAAACAAAGTGATCTTAAAAATAATGAAATCAAAAAAGACACAAAAAAAAGTACACAAAAACAAAATACAATAAGTGAAGATCTATGGAAGCAAACGGCTAAAAAAGAAGAAGCTAAAACTGTAAATAATAATAATGGAATCTTTATACAAGTTGGTGTCTTTTCAGCAACTCCGGATCAACAACTAATTGATATTTTGAAAAAAAATAATTTCAAATATACATTCAGAAAATCTGAAATTGATGGAAAAACAGTATCAAAATTATTTATTGGTGGATACAAAAGTGAAGAAAAAGCAAAAGAGGATTTAGCAAAAGTTCGTAATGAAATTAATCCAAAAGCATTTATTCCTAAAGGTCAATAATGTTTCTTTCGTCAAAACAGCTTTTTTTGGATCAATTTACACCTGTTTCAATCTATCAAAAAATTGAACATATTTTTCCAAATGAAGTAAAGTTTCTTTTTGAGTCATCTGTAAATAATAGTGATGGAAATTATAGTTATGTAATCATTGGTGCACGTGAAAGAGTTGTTCATAAAGATGGAGATAGCTTTTACATAAATGAATCTGGTGATAAAATTACTATTCAAAGCAATCCATTTTTATTTTTAAAAGACTATTACAAAAAACTAGATGTCACCTATTATCAAAATCAAACAAATGAATTAAATATTGGTTTAATTGATGGTTTTATTGGTAATGTCGGATACGATATGGTAAAAGAATTTGAACCAACTTTAAAAAAACACATGAATCATCTCGATGATAAAATAGACATTGCTGATCTAGATTTAATTAGACCAAAAATGGTTTTAGCTTATTCACATAAAACTTCAAAATTAACTATTATTACTTCTTATGAGCCTTTTGTAAAATTTATTGACATTATTGAAGAATCAATAAAAGAAGGCTCACAATACACGCCACTAAAAAAAGCTATTTTACTTGAAGATGGAAAGTTCGCACACACTAAAGAGCATTTTTTTGAAATGGTAAAAAAATCAAAAGAAATGATTAGAAGTGGTGATGTATTTCAAATTCTTATGACAAATAGATATTCTCAAAAAGTCAAAATAGATAATTTAAGCTTTTATAGGGCCTTACGTAGTAAAAATCCTTCGCCATATCTTTTTTTACTTGAGTATGAAGATTTTGCAATTGCGGGTAGCAGTCCAGAAGTAATGGTTAGATTAAAAGATAATAAAATTCTATTACGTCCAATAGCTGGAACAAGAAAACGTGGAAATACTATTGTCAAAGATTTAGAAATGGAACAGGAACTCTTAAATGATCCGAAAGAGCTTGCTGAGCATGTTATGCTTATTGATTTAGGCAGAAATGATGTGGGAAGAGTTTCTAAGGTTGGGACAGTGAAAGTAACAGACAAAATGAGAGTTGAGAGATACTCTCATGTTATGCACCTTGTGAGTGATGTTGAATCAGAACTTGACAGTAAGTATGATATGTTTGATTTATTTGCATCTGTTTTTACAGCTGGAACTATGACTGGAGCTCCAAAAATTAGAGCAATGGAGTTAATTGCTGAATTCGAAGGAATTAAAAGAAGTTTTTATAGCGGAAGTATTGCTTATTTTGGATTTGATGGAAACATGGACAGCGCAATCACAATCCGTACATCACTTATCAAAGATGACACGATAATATTTCAAGCTGGAGCTGGAATTGTTGCCGATAGTATTGATGAACTAGAATTTCTAGAAGTTACAAACAAATTAGCTGCAAATATTACAACACTAAAAGATTTAAGTAATCTATAAAATACTTACACGATGATAGTATTTTATTATCTACTATCATCGTGCGTAAAAAATTCAAACAATACTTATTATATAGTAATCTCTTAAATCGTTTTTGATAAAACTTTAGATAAAATCCGAGCTTAATATAAACAAACAAAAGACAGAAGGTTTAATCAATGATAAGTTGGATGCAAAAACATAAAAAGTGGCTCGTAATAACGATTTGGATAAGTACAATAGCATTCGTTGGTGCTGGATTTGTAGGATGGGGATCATATAGTTATGGTAAAAGCGGTGGCACTGTTGCAACTGTTGGGTCTATAGATATTAATTCTGAAGATTTACAAAAAGAATATAGCGGTCTTTATGCACAATATGAGCAAATGTTTGGAAAAGAATTCAACAAAGAAACTGCAGACAAATTAAAACTTGATCAACAAGCTTATAATAATTTAGTTCAAAAATATTTAATTTTAAATCTCGCTAAAAAATATGGTATTACTGCTACAAATGATGAGGTTTTGGCAGAATTAGTTAAATACAAAACATTCTTCAAAGACGGAAAATTTGACAAAGAAACATATATTCAAATTCTTGCTCAAAACAAAACTAACCCTACTGATTTTGAAGAGGGTTTGAAAAAAGATATTACTTTTTATAAAACAATCTCTATATTTAATTTATCAATGAATGACAAAGAGATGAAAACTTTAAATCAAATATTCTTTTCTGAAGATAAAGTTTCAATAAACATAATAGACTCTAAAAATATCTCTAAAGATTACAAGCCAGAGGATCTAAAAAAATACTGGGAAGCAAATAAAAATAACTATAAATCTATCCCAACATACAAAATAGCAATACAAAAATTACAAATTGGAACAGATGAAAAACTTTCTAAAAATGATGCATTAAAAAAATATTTAGCACTTAAAAATGGTAAAGAAACATTTACTTCTGAAGAAGTTATTGATGATAAAAATAGTTACTTTGCTGAACATTTAGTGGCAATTATTGGTATGAAAAATGGCGAAATAGCAAAACCATTTAAAATAGATAATGACTTTGTAATTGTTAAGATGATTACAAAAAATTTACCTTCACCACTTGCTTTTGAGCAAGCAATTTCATTAGTAAAAGCTGATTTTGAAAAATCAATAGTTAAAAAAGGATTGGAAGCCAAAAGAGATGCTTTACTTAAAGATTTCCAAGGAACATCAATAGGCTATATCAATAAAGATCAAGCGCCAATTATTCCTTCACTAAATGCTGATGAAATAAAATTACTAGTTAGTGATATTTTTGCATCAAAAAGTGCTATAAATTCTAGTACTTTAGGGAATAAAATAGTTGTATTTAAAATAGATGATACAAAAATTGGTAATTTCAACAATGACAAAAATCAATTTTTACGTCAAAGTATTTTAAAAATTAAGAATGATGAATTAATAATTTCTGTACTTGAGAAATTAAAAAATGAATATGAAATAAAATCAAATATGAAAGTAGAATAAACGTGGATAGAACAATATTAGCTCTGGATATCGGGACTACACAAATAGTCTCTATTGTTGCCCAAAATGATTTAAATGACAAAATAAATATTTTAGGTATTGGTAAAACATTAAGTGCTGGTATCAACAAAGGAAATATTGTTGATATTAATTTAGCTTCAAATTGTATCAAAGATGCAGTTTTGCTTTCAAGAAGTAGTTATGATATTGATATTGATGCTACGTATATTACTTTTTCTGGAATGAATACGAGAAGCATAAGAAGTAAAGGTGCGACACATATTCCTAATGGTCATATCACATCAAATGATATTAAATTAGTACTACAAAGAGCATTGTATGAAGTTCAAATTTCACCAGAGTTTGAGGCAATTCATGTTGTACCAATTCATTTTATGGTTGATGACAACAATCCTATAGACAATCCTTTAAATATGAATGGCTCAAGACTTGAAGTTTATGCAAATATAATAATGGCTAAAAAAACAGCCATAACAAATATTAGAAATACTCTTAAACAAGCAAATCTTGAAGATATTACATATGTTTTATCTTCATACGCTTCAGCGATTTCAACACTAGATAATGATGACCAAAAACTTGGCAGTATGGTTGTTGACTTAGGTGGTAGTACATCTGAATTTGCATTATTCCAAAATAAAGCTATTACCTTTAATGACACTATTCCAATTGGTGGAGAACAACTTACAAATGATATTTCTATGATTTTAAAAACACCATTAAATAGTGCTGATGAAATTAAGAAAAAATATGCAACATTGATCCCTATACTTGAGGATGAGAGTCATTTGATGCAAAAGATTCAAGTACCTCTACTTGGTAATGAATCATTAAGTGATGAAATTTCTGTAGATTATATACAAAAAATTACTCATGCAAGAATTGAGGAACTTCTGATATTAATTCAGCAAAAACTATTAAATAGTGGTCTATACAATAGCGTTAATACGATAATTTTAACAGGTGGTGTTTCAAAAATTCCTGGAATAGAATTACTTGCCAATGAAATTTACCAAGGGATTCATATTCAGGTGAAAAATCCTAAAAATATTCAAAATGGGTATGTTAATTTTAACGATCCAAGCCTTGCTGCAATTGCTGGACTATTGATGTATGGACTTGATCCTGATCCATCTTTTGAGTTAGATTCAAATAGAAATTTAAGAGAAAAAGCTCCAAAAATCAGAGCTCCAAAAATTGAAGAGAATATTCCAACTACAAAAGCCAATGAAAATTTAATTAATATTGTAAATGATATTAATGCTGCTGCAAAACAAGACGTGAAAGCTGATAATACAGTATCTCCTCTATCAAAAATAATGAAAAAGATTTCAGAATGGATGTAAACGAAATGACTAATGATAATTTATTCCAACCAATTATAGTTGAAGGAAAACCGACTACTTCATTACCTGACAATGTGGCTAAAATAGCTGTTATTGGAGTTGGTGGTGGTGGATGTAATATGGTTAACCATATGATTCATGAAGGAATTCATAGAATTGATTTGATAGTATCAAATACAGATTTACAAGCGCTTAGGGTTTCTGATGCACCTATGAAAATTCAGCTTGGTGCTGAACTAACTAAAGGTCTTGGTGCAGGAATGAAACCTGATATCGGTAGAGAATCTGCAAGAGAAAGTTATGAAAAAATTAAAGAAGCATTAGCTGGTTCAGATATTGTTTTCATAGCTGCTGGACTTGGTGGTGGAACTGGAACTGGTGCTGCTGCTGTTGTTGCTCAGGCCGCAAAAGAGATAAAAGCATTAACTGTTTCTGTTGTTACAAAACCTTTCAAATGGGAAGGAAAAAGAAGAACTGCATTAGCTAATATTGGTCTTGAGGAACTTAAAAAATACAGTGATTCAATTATTGTTATTAAGAATGACAGATTAAAAGAGATTAGCGATGCTGATGTTGGTATGAAAGATGCATTCAGAATGGTTGATAATATTCTTTATCAAGCCGTAAATGGTATGAGTGAAGTTATCTTAAAACCAGGAAGCAGTGACATTAATGTTGACTTTGCGGACGTAAAAACAATTATGCAACATCGTGGTATGGCTCTAATGGGAATAGGTAAAGGAAAAGGTGAAAATGCAGCTCAAGATGCTATTGAAAACGCTATCAAATCACCCCTATTAGATGAAGTTTCTCTTGAAAGTGCTAAAGGAATTATGATTCACTGGACATTCAATAAAAATCTTTCTCTTTTTTCTGTAACAGAAATTATGGAAAATATAAATGATACTATCGATACAAACGCTGATATTATTTTTGGAACAACTACAGATGATTCACTAGCAAAAGATGAAGTTAAGATTACAATCGTTGCTACTGGTTTTGAAACACAACCTGAAGATATTGATGATGAAGATCAAGATTCTGACAAACCAAATGTGCAAATAAAACATGATTTGTCAAATGATCCAAATCATTATGATGTGCCACCATTTATGAGAGGATATGCGATAAAACATACTATTAAATGATAAAACATATCTTCACAAATAGTAGCGGTATTTTAGCCTCAAGAATTTTAGGATTTTTGAGAGACATGATGACTGCTTCCATTTTGGGTGCAAATATTTATAGTGATATATTTTTTATTGCATTCAAAATACCAAATCTATTTAGAACTATATTTGCAGAAGGTGCTTTTACTCAAGCATTCATACCTTCTTTTGCTAGAAGTCAACATAAAATCAGATTTACAACAATCATATTTACCCAACTAATATTTATTTTAATGATTATTTCTCTACTAGTAACAATTTTTGCAAAAGCAATAACGGCAGTTATAGCAGTCGGATTTGATGAGAATACTTTAGATTTAGCAGCCCCACTTGTTGCAATCAATTTTTATTATTTACCACTTATTTTTTGTGTTACATTTTTGGGTGCTATACTTCAATACAAAAATCATTTTGCCACAACGGCTTATTCTACGGCTCTTCTCAATATTTCTATGATAATTTCACTATATTTAGCTCAAGGCTTACATGAAAGTGAAGTCGTTTATTATTTAAGTTATGGTGTGATTTTTGGTGGAATTCTACAATTGGCTACTCATATTATATCGATTAGAAACAGAAGATTGTCGAGATTTTTTGCATTTAAAAGAAGTTTGATCAGAACTAAATCAAAAATTACTAGAGGCTTTTACAAAACATTTTTACCTTCAATTTTAGGCTCATCAACAGCTAATGTTGCATCATTTATTGATACAATGCTTGCTTCTTTTTTAATTACTGGAAGCATTAGTTATCTATATTATGCAAACAGAATCTTCCAACTTCCTCTTGCCTTATTTGCTATTGCTATTTCTATAGCCCTATTTCCAGCCATAGCAAGAGCTATTAAAAACAACGAACAGTCAAGCGCATTAAAAATGCTTAGAAAATATTTCTGGATACTGCTTGGCTTATTATTCACTTCTGCATCAATAGGAATAATATTTAATGATGAAATAATATCTCTTTTGTTTGAAAGAGGTGCATTTGATAGTGAAGATACAAAAATGACTGCGTTAATTTTAGCAATGTATTTAATAGGTTTGGTCCCATTTGGTCTTGCTAAAATTTTCTCACTTTGGTTATATTCAGAACAAAAACAAATGATAACTGCCAAAATAGCTGCAAAATCTTTAATATTTAACATAATCTTTTCACTAATTCTAATCGCACCTTTTGGTGCGGCTGGACTTGCTTTCAGTTCAACAATAACAGGATTTGTGTTATTTTTTCTAACAATTAAAGAATTTGGATTTAAATTCTTTTACACAGAAATTTTAAAAGGAAAATCTTCATGATAAACTTCATAAAACAATACCTTCCGTATTATAAGAACTATAAAAAACAATTTTTCTATACTTTTATTGGTATTATTTTAGTTGCTGCGGGGACAAGTGGAACAGCTTATGTAATTAAACCGCTACTTGACGAAATATTTGTAAACAAAGATGAGCAAATGTTAGAATTGCTACCATTTGGAATTATACTTCTTTATGCTGCAAAAGGATTTGGAAGATATATTCAAACATATTACATTTCGTACATTGGTGGTGATATTATAAGAATTGTTAGAGACAAATTGCTATCACATGTATTAAAACTTGATCTTTCTTTTTTTAATGCGAAACATGGTGGTGAACTTATTAGTCGAATAACAAACGATATAAATAGAATTCAAAGTGCTGTTTCAAATCAACTTGCGAGCATTATTCAAGAAGCATTAACAATAATGTCTCTGACATTTGTAGTAATATATCAAAGTCCAGAACTTGCATTTTATGGCTTAGTTGTTATACCTTTGGTGATCTATCCATTGTCATTTTTAGCTAAAAAGATGAAAAAATTATCATTTTTATCTCAAGAAAAAAATAGTGACATTACGTCAAATCTTAGTGAAACATTTAATAATATTGAAATTATAAAAGCAAATGGAACTGAAAACTTTGAAACAATCAAATTCAAACAACACAATCTTCAGTCATTTAACATAAACATAAAATCTGTAAAAACAAACTCTCTAGTTTCACCAATCATGGAAATATTGGGTGCTGTAGCTGCTGCCGTAGTTATAACAATAGGTGGTCACCAAGTAATTAGAGGTGAAATGTCAGTTGGAACATTTTTCTCTTTCATGACTGCGCTTTTTATGCTTTATACACCAATAAAAAGTATTTCATCACTCTACAATAATCTTCAAGATGCCATGGCTGCAAATGAAAGAATAAATGATTTATTTAATGAGACCCCGGAGATAAAATCTGGAAAACTTCATATTTCAAATGAAATACAATCAATAGAGTTCAAAGATGTGAAATTATCATTTGGTGAGAAAATTGCACTTGATGGTATTAATTTAAAAGTCAACAAAGGTGAAACTGTAGCCTTAGTTGGTGATAGTGGTGGCGGAAAAAGTTCACTGATTAATACGCTAATTAGATTTTATGATTCAAGCGAAGGTGTAATTTCAATTGATAATGAAAACATAAAAGAGATCAATTTGCAAAGTTTACGGGAATCTATTTCCATTGTAACACAAAGAGTTTATATTTTTAATGATAGCATCAAGGCTAACATTTGCTATGGTCAGGAATACGATGAAAGAAGACTAGAAAAAGCAATAAATGATGCTCATGCTTATGATTTTATAGCAAATCTTCCAGATGGTTTGGATACTATTTTAGATGAATTTGGAACAAACCTTAGTGGTGGTCAAAGACAAAGAATTGCAATAGCAAGAGCTATTTACAAAAATCCACAAATTCTTATTTTTGATGAAGCTACTTCTGCACTTGATAATGAAAGCGAATCTGTTATTACTGAAGTTTTAAATGAGATTTGTAAAGATAAAATAACATTTATTATTGCACATAGATTGAGCACTATAAAAAATGCTACAAAAATTGCTGTCTTTAAAAATGGAAAAATTGTATGCCAAGGAACTGAAGAATATTTAATGCATGAGTGTTCAGAATATAAAAGATTGCATGATTTGGCAAACATTTAAAGTTAGAATAAATAAGGAGATACTAGAAAATGATAGATTATGAGATTATAAAACAATTAATGTTTAAATTCGAGCCGGAAACAGCTCACACTATTGCGGAATACGGATTAAGAACTTTGCCTTATTGCAGAATCATAAATAATTACATGGTTGAAAAAAATTTCGTAAACCACGAAATGCTAACTCAGGAAGTTTTTGGAAAAACTTTTTTAAATCCAATCGGTCTTGGTGCAGGATTTGATAAAAATGCTACAATGATTAAAGCTATGCCTGCAATGGGATTTGGATATACAGAAATTGGTACAATGACTCCATTTGCTCAAAGTGGAAATGAAAAGCCAAGACTTTTTAGATACCCAGATCATGAAACTATTCAAAATGCAATGGGTTTCAATAACAAAGGAAGTTATGAAGTTTCAAAAAATTTAAAAAAAGTTTATCCATTTTCAATACCTATAGGTGCTAGTATTGGTAAAAACAAAACAACTTCTCAAGCGAATTCTTTAAAAGATTATGAAACATTAATTCATTCATTCAAAGACATTAGTGACTACATGGTTGTAAATATTTCTAGTCCAAATACCCCAAATCTTAGAGATCTACAAAATGAAGAGTTTATTAAATCAGTTTTTACATTAGCAAAAAATATTACAACAACTCCTATTTTATTAAAAATTGCTCCAGATATGACTAGTGATACTGCGATTTCACTTTGCAATACTGCATTAGAATATGGTGCTGATGGTATAGTTGCAACGAATACAACTCAGGATTATTCTCTTGTGCCAAATGCTCAAAATTTTGGAGGATTAAGCGGAAGAGTTATGAGTCAAAAATCATATGAATTATTTAAAGAAATTGGTCGTGAACTTTATGGCAAAACGACATTAATAAGTGTTGGAGGTATCAGTGATGCAAAAGACGCTTATAGAAGAATTAGAGCTGGAGCTACATTAATTCAAATTTACACTGCATTTATTTTTCAAGGTCCAGAAATGTGTAAACATATAAATAATGGATTAATTGAACTATTAAAAGAGGATGGCTTTAGCCATATAAGTGAAGCTATAGGAGCTGATGTAAAATAATGACTGCGTTTGCAAAAAACTTTATTTTATATATTTTATTTTTACAAGGAATTTTAATGGCAAATAGCCTACCAAAATATTATGAACAAAATCTTGACAATGGGCTTAAAATCATTGCTATTCCTATGGATAATGGAACTAGTGTTATAACAACTGATATTTTTTATAATGTAGGAAGCAGAGATGAAGTTATGGGGAAAAGTGGAATAGCACATATGCTAGAGCACTTAAACTTTAAATCAACGAAAAATTTACCCGCAGGTGAATTTGACAAAATAGTAAAAGGTTTTGGTGGGGTAAATAATGCATCAACAAGCTTTGACTATACACATTATTATATTAAATCTAGCTCGCAAAATCTAAGTAAATCGCTTGAACTATATAGTGAATTGATGGAAAATTTAATGCTAAAAGATGAAGAATTCCAACCAGAAAGAGATGTTGTTGCAGAAGAGCGAAGATGGAGAACTGATAATTCACCTATGGGTTATCTTTATTTTAAAATTTTCAACAATACATATACATATCACCCATACCATTGGACTCCAATAGGATTTATGGATGATATATTAAGTTGGAAACTTGAAGATATTAAAGATTTTCACGATAGAAATTATGCTCCAAATAATGCTATTATTGTTGTGGCTGGAGACATTAAAGTTGATGATGTTTTTAATGAAGCAAAAAAATATTTTGGAAAGATTAGCAACAAATACCCAAAAAAGAATGACAATCTACATACTATCGAACCAAAACAAGATGGTGAAAAAAGAGTAATAGTTCAAAAAGACTCTCAAGTTCAAATGCTTGCTATAACTTTTCATATACCTAACTTTTTACACGAAGACCAAATTGCATTATCAACATTAAGTGAGCTTCTAAGTAGCGGTAAAAGTAGCAGGCTAAATGAGCTTTTAGTTGACAAGAAAAGATTAGTAAACACTGTTTATGCATATAATATGGAGCAAAAAGACCCTGGAGTTTTCTTATTTTTAGCAGTTTGCAATCCGAACGTCGATGCAACAGAAGTAGAAAAACTTATATGGGAAGAGATTGATAAAATTAAAAAAGGTGATGTTAAAAAAAGTGAGATTGATAAAGTAAAAATTAATACTAAATCGGATTTCATTTTTTCTCTAGAAAGTTCTAGTGATGTGGCAAGTCTTTACGGAAGCTATCTTATTAGGGGTGATATATCTCCACTAATGAATTATGAAGATAGGCTTGAAAAAATTACGACAAAAGACGTTACGAATGTAGCAAAAAGATATTTAAATAAAGAAAATTCAACTACATTGATTTTAAAGAAATAAAAAATGGCTTTAGAAAACTAAAGCCATCAATACAATATTAATGATATTAACTTTAGGGGAAAATCCTAAAGCTTATCTATACAATTTAAATCATTAAATGCTATTTCAAGTCTAGCAATCAGTGAATTCTGACCTTCTCTTAACCAAACTCTTGGATCATAATATTTTTTATTTGGTTTTTCTTCTCCGTTTGGATTACCTATTTGACCCTGAAGAAAATCTCTATTTTCTTTTTCATATTTTCTAATACCATCCCAAAATGCCCACTGAGTATCTGTGTCAATATTCATTTTGATAACACCATATGTTAAAGATTCTTTAATTTCAGCTTCGCTACTACCACTTCCTCCGTGGAATACAAAATTTACAGGCTTGTCATTACTTTGAATTTTCTCTGCAATATATTTTTGAGAATTATCAAGAATAATTGGTTTAAGAACAACATTCCCTGGCTTATAAACACCATGAACATTTCCAAATGATGCAGCAATTGTAAAGTTAGGACTAACTTTTATAAGTCTTTCATATGCATAGAAAACATCACTAGGCTGTGTATAAAGCAATGAATTATCAACTTCAGTGTTATCAACACCATCTTCTTCACCACCTGTTATACCAAGCTCAATTTCAATCATCATATCCATTTTACTCATTCTAGTAAAATATTCTACACAAATATCAAGATTTTCTTCCATGCTTTCCTCACTAAGATCAAGCATATGTGAAGTAAATAATGGTCTTCCAGTTTCTTTAAAATGTTGTTCACCAGCATCAAGAAGTCCATCTATCCAAGGAAGAAGTTTTTTGGCAGCATGGTCTGTATGAAGAATAACTGGCACTCCGTAAGCCTTTGCCATCATATGAATATGTTTAGCTCCACTTATACCGCCAAGTATAGATGCATTTGGAACCTTACACCCCTTACCTGCATAAAATTGAGCTCCTCCATTTGAAAACTGTAAAATCACAGGTGATTTTACTTTCGCAGCAGATTCCAATACGCCGTTAACTGATTCTGTATTTACGACATTAATTGCAGGAATAGCAAAATTATTTGCTTTTGCGTAATCAAAAACTTTTTTTGCTTCACTACCTGTTAAAACACCTGTATTTACTATATTTAAAATTCCCATTATTTAATCCTTCTATGTATTTTAGTTGTTAAATTATTTAAAACTAATTTTTATTTTTGCTTTTTCAGCTTTTAATATATTTTCAACTTTTTTATTAAATTCTTGACTTGACAAGAATTGTTTGATATCAGCTTTTACTTCTGCGTATGAAAGCAATGCTGGTGTTTTCTTATCATCAAGATAAATAATATGGTATCCGAATTTTGTTTTTACAGGTTTAGCAGTTATAGTACCAACCTTTAATGTTGATGCGGCCATACTAAATTCTGGAATCATTTTATCTGTTGTAAACCAGCCAAGATCTCCACCTTTTGAAGCTGCAGCATCTGTTGATTTACTTTTCGCGATTTTTATAAAATCAGCTTCCAATTCTTTTGATTTTTCAAGAATATCAATAATATCTAGCGCTTCTTTTTCAGTTTTTACTAAAATATGATTGGCTTTTAATTCCATTGGTTTTTGCATTTTATATTTATTTTGTTCGTAGTACGCTTTGATTTGTGCTTCGCTTACATTTATCACTTTTGCCATTTCTGACATCCACATCTGAAGTGCCAAATCTTCTTTGAGCTTATTTAGTGTCTCTTTGTAAGATATGCTATTGATGATATTTGATTTCATAGCTGCTAAACTTAATATTTTTTTGTCAACAAGCTGCGTAGCAATGCTTTTCTTGTCATCTTCTTTCAATTGATTGTAAGTAACTTTTTGTGCTTTTAATATATTATCTGCATCTTCAAGTGTAATATTCTCACCACCAACAGTAGCCAGTATTTTATCTGCAGCAAATAAATTTGAAGTACAAAGTACTATAGCGACAATTGAGCTTAATATTATTTTTTTACGAAGCATTGATTTTCCTTTTTTTCAATCTAAAATTTCGGGATTTTATCCAAATATAACTTATATCAAAGAAAATCAAATAATTTAACTTAAAAACTCTTTAAATTTTCGAGTTTTTATGCTACACTTCGATTTTTAAAATTACAAAAATAAAATAATACAAAGGGAAATAATCATGAGAATATTAATAGTAGAAGATGAAAGTACTTTAAACAGAACACTACAAGAGGGTTTACAAGATTTTGGATACCAAGTAGATGTTGCTGAAAACTTTAAAGATGCAGAATACTTCATAGATATCAGAAATTACGATTTAGTTCTAACAGACTGGATGCTTCCAGATGGTGATGGAATAGAGCTTACTAAAATTGTAAAAAACAGAAGTGCAAGAACTTCAGTAGTAATAGTAAGCGCAAGAGATGATAAAGAAAGTGAAATTAAAGCACTTAAAAATGGTGCTGATGATTACATCAAAAAACCATTTGATTTTGATGTTTTATTGGCAAGAATTGAATGTAGACTTAGATTTGGTGGAACAAGCACAATCAAAATAGATCTATTATCAATAAATCCTGATGAAGAAAAAATCACTTATGATGGTGTAGAGATTGAATTAAAAGGTAAACCATTTGAAGTTCTTACACACCTTGCTAGACATAGAGATCAAATTGTTTCAAAAGAACAACTTCTAGATGCAATCTGGGAAGAACCTGAACTTGTAACTCCAAATGTAATTGAAGTTGCAATTAACCAAATTCGACAAAAAATGGACAAACCATTGAACATTTCTACAATCGAAACTATAAGAAGAAGAGGATACAGATTTTGTTATCCACCAAAAGATACTGATACAATAGAAGAATAACAATATGAAACAAGGAAGTATATACGAGCAATTCTCAAAACGATTGATAATTGCAACTTCCTTGTTTATTATCATAATCTCATTTATGTTTTATGGCTTTACAAAAGCTACCATATATCAAGAAATTACAGACAATCTAATCAAAAAAGCCAATATTATTCAACAAGCAAGTATAAATAACATCATAAAACATGATAATATTAAACTTATTACTGAAGAAAAATTAGTTATTGATTTAATTAGAGTTCCTGGTTTGCAAGAACTATCAGTAAGAGAGTATCGTGAAAACGGTGTTCATTTCATGGAACTTCTTTATCCTTTTGAGAAAACAAATGAAACATTTATAAAAATAACAAAAAATATTACAGGCACTGATGAGATGCTCACGAAGATTTTTAGCAATGTATTTATTTTGTCTTTTGCTGGACTAATTATGGTTGTTTTGTATGCATTAGCAGTTTCAAGAAACCTTTTAGCACCAATTATCAACATAACAAATAAACTTTCAAATATGAATGAAAATTCATTAACAAAAATTGAACTAAAAAAGTTGCCAATAGAATTTCATCCATTGGCAAACTCGATCAATAATCTAACTAAAAAAATTGAGATGTATGTAAAATACCAAAAAGAACTATTTATTGGTGCTGCACATGAACTTAAAACTCCACTAGCAGTTATGAAATTAAAAAGTGAGGTTGTACTTTTAAAGAAAAGAGATACGGAAAAGTATGAAGAAACATTAAGATTATTTATTAGTGAAATTAATGGCATGGATAAAATGGTTAGCTCTATTTTAGATGTTGGTCGACAAGAAGGTGCACAGTTTGAAAATCCAGCAGAAGTTGATGTTGTAAAATTTGTTGAGAGTCGTGTAAACAACTATAGACTATTATCCAATGAGAAAAAAATAGAATTAGAATTTTTATGCAACATAGAAACATTTATTACTATTATTCAACCTACTCTTCTAAATCAAATTCTTCAAAATTTTGTTCAAAATGCAATAAAATTTACTCCTGAAGGTAAAAAGATTATTGTTAAAATATACAAAATAAATCTAATGGTTGTTATTGAAGTTATTGATGAAGGTGTTGGTATTGATGAAGGTGTTGACTTATTTGCACCATTCACAAGACTTGGTAAAGAGCAAGGTGCTGGACTAGGGTTATTTTTAGCAAAAAGTGCTGCCGATGCAATTGGTGGTGATATTACGATAAATAATAGAAAAGATGGGATCAACGGATCAATTGCAACTCTTACACTGCAAACAAATCCAACATGCAAATTAAAATAATAAAACGACTATTTTAATTTGCATGTTTTGATAGTTTTGTTTTTAATCTTGCTGAATAATCATGTGTTCAATTTTTGTACAAAAATTCTGAATAGCCTTAATACCATTTTGTTCAGCTTTTTCCATTGCTGCATTATTTACAAGCCCCAATTGTGACCATACACATTTTACATCACCTCTTTTAATAGCTTCATCAACGACACTTGCTATCACATCAGGTTTTCTAAAAATATCTACTAAATCAACATTAACTTCGATATCACTCAAACTTCTATAAACTTTTTGACCAAGTATTACATCTTCTTTAGGGTAAATTGGAAACACTGTAAAACCTTGAGACATAAGGTATGAAGCTACTTTATTGCTTGCTTTAGTTTCATCTGGACTACAACCAACAATTGCAATTGTTTTTGTGTTTTCAAAAATCTCTTTAAACTCTTTTTTTGGTCTATTAACCGTTGGAAATTCGCATTCCATAACAACTCCTTAATGTGTATTTTACTATTAATTAAATTTTACAACAATCATACTTAATGATTTTAAACACTGGCATTGTTACATTAGTATAATTACAAATTATTATAATTATCCGAGCATATTAAGTTTATAAATTTCTTTCTAAATGCCCTACAAAT